>ENA-UOTZ01000283-UOTZ01000283.1-compost-metagenome-genome-assembly--contig:-NODE-283-length-42778-cov-10.558816_pt1 | contig 42778 bp, 45 predicted proteins | sample MGYA00238144_ERZ746983 | MGnify/ENA primary metagenome ERZ746983 (study PRJEB28759, sample SAMN06268863) | compost metagenome | isolation source: single cell | place: USA: California, Emeryville, Joint...
CTGAAAAACTACTTTTCTTTCCTATTTGTAGGTTTAACGACTCTTTTCAATCCTGCTTGAAAGAGGTTTAAATGCTTGGAACAGTTTGAATGCTACTTCTTATCCTATCACTTTCATTATTCGATGCTTGATTGAATGCTAAGCTCAAATATCAATGATTTCAGCATGATCTGCTTTCTGACATTGAACTGGGTACAGAGGACAGTTCAAGGGAGCTTATGGGAACTGTCGTCAATCCAAAGGAACCGTCCTAATGTCAAGACTTATGATCTCTTCGGAATTGAGAATATCTAAGAGCGCTAAATTAAATCTGAACAAAAATAGGTTTTAAGGATCCGACCAGAAGCGGTATTTATCAATTTAATCGAGTTTAGACTAGTGAAGCAACCCTTAGCATTAGCTCCTGGATTAAGGAACCCTGATTTTGGGGGGAACACTATAATCTGCACGCTGAGTTTAGAGTACAGGGAGCAGCAATGCTTCTAGGTGGAGAAAAAAGTGACAACTACTGAAGTTGCTTCGCTATTTTGGTGTTTTGATACTTGAGAGCATAAAAAAGCCATCGCCAATGAAATTTCTCTTTCATCGGCATATTATTCGCTCCTTCATCTATCTCTGCTCGCTTTCCTGCAGGTTAATCTAAAGTAAAATTCATTAGAGGCATTTTTTCTTTGAAGTTGAGACTATGAGTCAGGGAATCGATGAAAAGGAGTTTGATTTCAATGAAACAACATCCATATTTGATACGTGAATGAAAAAAAGAGAAGTGAGGCCATCTGTAGAACATTTGTTGCTGAATTTCGAAAAATTTCTACCAAGAAATTCAAAAGGTCATTTGAATTCGAAAAGACGAGAAAGAGAGAAGACCGTGATCGAATCAATGGCACCAATTCATTTTCTAAGTTTTATCTATAGCGCTGGCTCTCAACAAAATTTCCTTTAGATAATTCGTAGCAATTTCATAATCTACAGACGAAACATTAATACAAGGCTCAAAGAGACATCGTACACAAGCCTTTTGCATCTCTACTATTTGAACGCATTATCTATGTGTAATATAACTAACAGCGAGTTTTTAGTTCAGAACTTCTGAGTTCATCCTTCATTGTTCTCTGGTCAATCAGCCTCAGGAATTATTTAAAAAAAAACTCTAATTTATTGGAGCAAAAAAAAATATATATTGAAGTCTTACATGAATGGCCTAAGGCTTGGGAAAATCTACTCGAAATAGCTGATTTCTTATAATTGCTTATTCTATCATTTTCCCATTCTCCTCCAGATTAAGAGAAGTTGTAAATAGAAATAATGTTAGTCATCATTCGTTTTCTGTAATTAATATGAGAAATGTGCATTCTTTGGCAATCCTTAATGTAGTACAAAGTAAAGGGGAGCCTATCACGATAGCATCGTAAAATTATCACTACTGATAGAAAAATGAAAATTTTTATTATTTGATTTTCCTACTGGGGTTTGAAGTTGATGTCCGGAATATTTTTCAAGACACTTTCTTTCACAGTATTGAATAATAAAGTCTAAAAGCATAGTCCCTAATTTCAAACATCACAGAGAAGCCACGACGGAATAATATACATAAAAAAATATTTACAGTTACAGATTGATTGATAGATAAATCATGAAGGGATTAAGAAGGATGATCTGCCTCTTCGCTTTCCTCCTGAGTAGTTGCATGAGGCTCTCAAATGGATATATTGATGCCAAGTTTCTGCATCTCTTTGATTTTCGTCTTGACGTTGATCACCTTTATCAGGTTCTGGTTGAAATAGATGTTCTTCACCGTCGGATTTACTTTGACCAGGTTGATCAAAGCATCTAAAGATTTTTCCGTCAGCTGATTTTGAGTCATATTTAACGTAGTCAGAGTTGTGTTCTCTACTAAGCTTCTCAACACAAGAGCAAACCCTTCATCGGAGATTTTGTTTCTCACGAGTTTGAGCGCTTTGAGCTTCTTATTTTCAACCAACCACTCTGCTAGCAATGCAACACCTCCATCGCCTAACTCTAAGAGCAATATTAACATTAACTCAAGTTTTTCTGGATGATCAATACCTGCTCCTGTGAGATCGATCGCTTCAAGTGTACCGTCCCTAAATCCCTCAATAATCGGCTCAAATTTCGCATGGACTTTGAGAGTAGCTTTTCGTTTTGTCAAATTTCCTCTTGTAGTTAAAGCCAATTTAGTCTTCGTCCCGTCTTCTTGAGAAACCTGATTTGATGAGTTGCTTGTGGAATTCTGCGAGCTGTTATTTTGACTGTTTGCTTTGGATGTTACACTCCGCAGATCTAATCTCATATTATTTTGTAGAGTTTGCTGGTTTGGACTAACGAATCCAGAGGTGAGTGGAATGTTTGTAACATCTCTAAGAGTAAGGACACTAGAGTCGGCTGGTCTGAGGAGTTCATGTGGGTTTCGGTGCAGAATTGGTGCGCTATTGACTGGAGTTCCTTCGTTCGCTTTCCAGACCTCACCTGGATAGTAATCCAGGTTTTGCCTCTGGTCCAGTCCATATTCCGTCCCATCAAGCATGTTGAAGTTAGGAGCATCGAAATTTAGAAGATTGGTGTCGTCCGTCAGCTGTGAAAGCGCGTCCCCACTGAGCGGCGTATCTACCATGCTCTCAAAATGCCTCAACTTTGAATCAAATAGGAGTTTTGCATCAACCGCTTGATTCTGGCCGGGTTGAGGCGTAGTTTTATCATGCTGAGGAATTTTCTCACACCCAATATCACTATTATCGTTGCCACTGGTAAGCAGTCTCTTAGAAAAATCGTCATCGATGGTGAGAGTGCCAAGATTTTCTGGGCTGCTGTCTTCACATTTCAAAATGCAAAGTTTCTCTAGCATGTTCGGAAATGTGTCAGAGAATACAACGCTTATCTTTTCTAGCTTATCGTCGACAGATTTTATCGTAGCCTGACTGGATTTGTCCATTTCTCTCAAAATTTTCTCTCCATTGTTCAAAATATCTTCTTTGAGGTTATAACGATCTTCCAACAGTTCGAACGCAATCTCTCCTCTTTCAGTTTTTTCATCAAGTGACGCCAATTTTATTTGCGCGCTACAGCGTAATCAGCAAGGGGACTGGATGGCAATAATTACTTATTTTTCCAACGGTTAACCTTGTCACTTAAATCTTGAGGTAGTTTGCAGCTCATCTTACAGTATTCACCGACCCCTTCAATATGTGTTGAGACTTCCTCAATAATCTTCCGTTCTTTTGCTCTGATTTGATCAATGAAAGTCTGTCAAAGGGAAACTATCAGAAATCATTCAAGTAGAAGGAGAAAATACCTCAAATGCTGAGTGAATTTGAGAGGATAGAGTCTCATATTTACTCTGTACTTTAACAAAAAGTTGCTCTCTGAAAGCTGTTTCTGTAAATGTATTCTGTTTGCAATCAATTGCTTGAAACATGTCTATCAACGACTCTGCTCGAGAAGTAATTTCCTTAAAAATTTCCTCTTCTGAGCGGAAATCGTGGTTCTTATGTCTACCAAACAGCGCACAATTAGTGCAGATTCTCATCTTATGATCCAAGCAGACAAGTTCAAACTTCCTATTATGCTCTTTGCAAATAGCATTGCTTGAAACCGGCTCTGGATTTCCCACTAAATTGCTCTGGTCATGCGAGGAGATATCTTGACTCGTCTTGGCTGTTGTCTCATCCATAGAATTAGACATGATCTGCTTCTTTTCAGTGCAGTCTGCCGAATTGGCAACTCCCTCTAACTGATTGGCTTCAGCTTTAGTTGCAGAATATTGGATTTGTTTGCTCTGTCTTTTTTCAGTGAGCTTTAAAATCGCGAAGTTTTTCGGGAAAAGGTTAATATCACGGCTCACAATAGAAAACTCCGCACTTAAAGAATGAGGTTAATTGCAAGATGAATAGGGTTAGGTTACCGGTCCTCAGGGCAGAAAAATGTGTCGGTATCAGGGCTCATTTTAGCTAATAAGTAACTAATGCAAGTTGTGCATATCGTATGTCCGCAGACTGGCACGATTCGTGGAGCTCGGTCAGTGTTGTTATAGTTTTGACAGCAAACTGAGCAAATGAAATCGTCGTGTTCCATGGTGGAGGCGTTGTTTGGAAAGCGGGAGTAAATCAAAACAAATTTGAACTGCGGATTTTCTTTGAAATTAATCTTTTATTTTCATCAAATTTGAAATTTGTATTTAGAGTCTCATCACATATCGTTTAAAACGTTAGCGGATAGCTGCGAATATCGGTTCTTAGCAAAGCATTCAAAATTTTAATATCATAATTTTGTGTGGGAGAAAAGTCAGAGGGATCCTAAAACTATGTGTTTAGAAAAGGTTCAGAGATTTAGTAACCGGTGTCGCGCGTGAGCAACTTGAGAAATTGCTATTTTTCCTTGGTTGGAAAAGCATTTGAAGTTGGAAGTTCTTCTGTTAGACTTTAACGATCAGGAATAGTGTCAATCACGAATCTGAGGATTTCTGGTACTTTGCTGTAACGTATTAGATTCAAGCGCCAAAGTATTGTTATAGTTAAAAAAGCTTTAGGATACCTCTTTGTTTTAAAACTGTAAAATGCACTTGAAAAGAAATTTACCCGACGTTAAAGACTTGATTATCATAAATAATTCATTTTAGACATATATGTAGTGTCCATAAATATTTTCCTGTTCGTTGTAATATCAAAAGTTTATAGTCCAGTAGAGTAAATCCAATCATTTTTTCCAGAATAGCGTAAAGTTTGGTCAATAGAATAATACTCTTTCATTTCTAACTAAGTAAAAAGATCCATATCGAGTGAGTTATTACAGCAAAGGACTATATTTTACTCCATTAGAAAAATATTGAACATGCCAAGTTGGTTGCTCATATCTACCTCTGGTTTACCTGTTTACAATATCTCTTGCTCAGTGATGCTTAGTGATGCTGCTGTGTACAATCATAAGCACCCGACCTTTCACACACATACACAATTTTCTAACCATTTGCTACTATACGTCTTTACGATCGAACTCTAAGATTCAAACAGAGCAAAAAATGCCTTATTTATACGTAAAAGATTTCGCACTGAGAGCATCTGTGTCAATTTATTCTATATGCACATCATCGCACAACAATATATATATAATGCAACTCTTTCGCTGAATTTCCTGGCTATATATACTCTTCCTTATCCAAGAGAGGAACATTCCTTCTCTACACTGACCGTTTGTAAGATTACTTAGATTTCTTAACGAGCCAGTCGACCACATCTTGGATATTCGTACCCTTCAAAGCACTAACCATCATCACAGCCCAAACATTCGTGGTTATATAATCAAGATTGAGTCCTAGACAGTTATAATAAGTCAGAAAGACACAAGTCTCAAACTTGTTACCTGTTATAATTTCGGATTCTGTTAGATGAGGCTTAATATCGATTTTGTTTCCAATCACAAGCAACGGGATTCCGTTCAACTCCTTGTCTTCAAGGAGCATGTGTAATTCTTTTTTAGAAATAGGAAGGCAATCAGGCTACAAATCGAAAGGAATTATATGCATATCGCAAGAAAAAAGGAAAATCTCTTACATTTCCGGCGTCCACGAGGAAAATGACGCAATCGCAGCCCTTTGTATAGGTTCCCCACTCGCTTCGGTACTGTACCTGCCCTCCAATATCCCATACCTTCATCTTAACCCCTCCTTTTTTGAATTGTTTAACATTCAAGCCGATAGTTGGTGCTGTAGGTAGCGGTTCGCCCATTGTAAGCTGGTTGAGTAATGTAGTTTTGCCGCTGTTCTCTAATCCGATCAGAGCAACTTCGAGCTTGCCTCCGGCAAAGAGAGATTTAAGTTTTTCTAAAAGGCCTCCCATATTTAATATTTCCTTTCAATTCGATTTTTTTTTCTTTTAATTTCTATATACTATCTTCTCGATTTTATATGATACGCTTTTCGGAACTTACTCGGAGTACATTGATTAATATGGTTTTTGTTAGAATCAGAATTAAACGCCAAGCTAGGGTGGTTATTTGGGTGCTTGATACCTAAATGATGAGTAATTCTCTGGCTAGTGTTCAATACAACCTATTCTTGACGTCAATCCTCGCCTAGATCAATTATTGAGCTTTGAAGAGGAAAAAAATTACTTCGATTATACCAGAAGGTAAGCGTTTGAGGGATTTTAATGATCAAGAGTATTGAGGAAATGAATGAGATTATTTAGATGCAGTTTTTATAAACTGCGTACCTGAAGCGTGGATAGAGTTGCTGATGGCGGAATCAAAGCTTTGTTTGCTCGAAGCTATGAAGGCAAAATAATACAATCAAGAATTTTGGCAAGACTCTATAATAATTGGCTGTAAACTGTATGGATTTGAGGCAATTGCGAAGTTTTGGATGCGTTCAATCTATGATGATCTCTTTCTTATTCTCTTTTGTTGTTAAGAGACTAAAAGCTGAAGTAATGTTTCCAACGAGATTACCTGTGTATTACTGCTGCTATTTGAAATGTAGATGCAATTGATAATGTTGGAGTAATTTTCACAGGAGAATTCCTCAATGCTTGCAACAGTCAAATTTATTCGAGAATCTTCGAAAATTTTTCCCGCTGATATATTACAACGGTACATGGAATTTTAGCGTTTTCTCTCAAATTGATGCTATTCTCAGCAATCAAATGTATTCCCGAAGAAAACAGAGTAAAGAACCACTTCTTGTTTGAATTATAGCGCCTTGAAGGCGATATTCTCAATGGTTTTAACCAAATTTCAATTTTCAAGAATATCATTCAAAGAGATAAACTCATTGCTACAGATTCCGATTGATACAAATAGTTTGTATAAACATGAATTTAATACTCATGCGACTATAATCTAGTCGTGGTTATCTGATGAGTTTAATTAATTAAACTATTGTCTGCTATTTTGAGAACAGCTAGTTTCTCATCGAGTTCTCTGAGCAGATCAGCTACATTATTTCCGTCTTTAGCTGGGCTCAAACAGCCCTGCAAAACACTCTTGTTCTCTGTTTTAATGACTGAAAATGATTGCTTCTGGACACCATTGATTAGCGAGTCAGAGTTAGCCTGCATTCTTCCTCTCAGCGCATACAGATTATTTAGCACGAGCGTCTTTTGTTCTGGTTCTAGATACGATCCCTATGAAAATCCCAAATGACAATTCAGTGCAAAAAGAATTGGTTTACAGTCAATTGAGTTTTCGACTTAAAATTTTGCTCTTGAAGTTCTGGTTTGCTCTTGTTCAGATTTTTTGAAGGTGATGATTCTGTTGTTTCAGTTCTCACCATGTTACCTGTAGCTGGATTCGTGAAGATAGCATTGCTGGTCTTTATCGATTCCTTAGCTTCCATAGACACTGTTTTGTTAATACCTAAGAAAGCTTCTTGGATTGAAGTAGACATGTAATTACTGATAGCGGTTTTGATTTGAGAGATAAATTTGACCATTTTCTCAAAATCTGTAGGTGAATTCTGCATCATATCCTTCAAAGTTCTCCATTCTTGTCGATATGAGCTGAGAGTCGGGTCATCATTCAATGTATTTTCTAAAAATTGTTCAAATTTTTCAATGAGAAGCTGTTGGGTCGCTTTCGTTTGACTCGTCATGAGTAGCCTCGTTTAACTATCACTTAAAATAAAATTATCTATAAATTTTTGATACTTCATCTAACAAACAAATCACAATTTTGCTTTTAGACGTAACTCATCTGCACAATGAATAGTGCTTGCTTCGAATTACAAACACCAGACATGTATTAAGTATTGTTTGGCAACATCTTTCAAATAATACAACACAAAGGAAAATTTAGTGTAGAATAGAAAATTAGTTCGACTTCACGTTGTAGATAATTCCATAGAATTAATCCGGTTCTATTTTGAAAGCGCTTCTTTATGAGGGCTTCAGAAGAGACATTCACTTTTTTGAATTTTATAATTTAAACAGTTTGCTGTTTTTGAAGAGAATATCGATGTTCAGCAAGAATTTGGTATTCATTGGATCAACAACTGGCTTGAAGCAATCAGAGAGCTGTTTCTTGAGTTCTTTGCTGACAGTTTGCTTAGAAATTTTGGCGAATTTTCGCTTTACTTCAAGCATTTCATTCGACCTTGAGCCTACTGAGTTATCATTAATCTTGTTCTGTAATTTTGGACCTTCTAATCCATAAGGACTCTGTATTTTCCCTCTTATCTTTGAATTTTCTCCCCTCGAAGTCAGCGAGTTCTGACTTCGTTGAGCGAGCAGAAGATGCGGATCTGATGCTAGTCTCTCAGGTTCTTGTCCAGATTGATACTGGTTACCTGCCGTATGAATCAATTTCATCTTCGGAAGCTTAACTTGCTCATGGCTAAGGCGAGGAGAAAGACAAAATCTCTCTGAAAGTAGTTTTGATCCTTTCACAATTTCTTCAAGTGACTGCTTTCTATTAGAAATCTGAAGACTTTGGTTTGTCGCGAGATTAGATAAACTTAAGTTTTTGCTCATTTGGTTCCTTGAAGAGTATTTAGAAGGGTATTGCTGAAACAGAAGCGGACTTTCAATACTTTTGCTCCTTTCTAACTTCTCGGTGATGTGGGCCAAATTAGTTTTTCCGGCCGTGCTCTTGCTCGGTTCAGTTCCTATTGTGTGAAGTGTGGGAGAAACCGGCTGCATAATGAAATATTTCTGTTCTGGTGGCGCTATGCTCTTTAATTTTCGACCTTGAGATTTGTTTGTTCGGTTGGTAAGTAACCTATTCGTAGAGCTAGGAGGCTTGTCGGGTTTCAGATTGCTAAAGTCCAAGCGGAAATTTGCATTGAGTTTTGGGGTTGTTGCTGTCGAAGACATATTTATTTACGTTTTATTTTACTCTAAGTAACTTGATAGTTTAAAAGATTTATGTGTTATACTCATTAATTATTTCAGTAGCAACTAAACTCTTATATCATGTGTTGCTTTGCAGAATAACAAGAAGACAAAAGACCCGAAAAATATCAAAGTAAATTAATTAAAGTTTTCTGAGCATTAGCAGCTGCAGTCATAGTTTTTAGCAATATCTTTTTTAGTTAATTTTTGAAGTTGAAGTCCACCACTCGAGGCAAACTGGGGTAAAGGAAGTGCTGGAGTGGTCGACCCTAAAGTGCTCTTTCGGTCACCATCCACAACAATAGCCTCCTTCTGCCTGCCGCATAATCAATTTTGTATTTAATTAGTCTCGTTATTTCGTAAAACGCTTCGTTGACATTCGTTCCATCCTTCGCGCTGGTCTCAAAGATTGCAAGCTTGTGCTCTTTTGCCATTTCTTCACCTTCTTTCTTTTCCACCTGCCGATCCTCCACATCGCATTTATTCCCAACTAGAAAAATCACAACATTTTCCGCAGCATTGGCCTTTATTTGCTTCATCCAATTGCTGACATTTTGGACTGTCTATCGTTCACTGAATACATTAAATGAATGCCCGACGCGTCTCTGTAGTATGTCTGAATTATCGACCTGAATTTCTCTTGACCAGCTGTATCCCATATTTGCAATTTTACACGTTTTCCTTCAATTTCTGTAGTTTTTGCTTTAAAATCAATGCCTATTTTCACAGGAATGTTCATATAACGAAAACGATAGATGCACAATACCAATTGTTGCAATATGGAAGTTTGAATACTTCGCTTGCGCATATTTTGTAAGAAGGCAGGTTTTGCCAACAGCCGAGCCTCCGAGGACAAGAATTTTGATAAGATAGTCGTAAGGTAGTTTTGCTTTTAGAGGACTTGACATTTGTTGAATGTTTCTGATATTTTGAGATTGTATGAAGATTTTGCTTTGAAAGAATACTGCCTGAAAAATACTGAATTTTGAGGTGTCAGAATCAGCGATATGAGAAATAGAAATTTTGAAATCTCTCATTTATTTGATAAAATTTATTCCAATATACGTTAAATCGCTATTCTCGCCACTTTTCATCTAAAGTAAATTTGATACGAGGTTTCAGAAAAAAAATATAAAATGATGACTCAACAAAAAGAATTATAAGCACGGAGAAAAGGGACAATTTTGTTTGAAGAGATTTTGTTATTCTTCGACTCTGTAGTTCGAATTTGTGCCCCACTAAGGAAAAATCCAACTGGGATGGAATACATCCTAAAACAAGAATAAAATAACATTGGATAATGTATTCAAATTTTTCTTATGCAAGGTCATCTGGAGTGTGAAATATAGAGTCGAATGTGAAATGAAGCAGTGAGCTAATTGCATTACAGCATCGAACGATTCAATGATATTTCTTCAATATAGTAATGAGAAGTTTGTTGATTTTGATATTTGATTTCGGCTCTACTTGGATTCTATAATAACAAAATTATTTGACTTTACAATTGTTAATTGCTTTATCATTCAATTAGAATTTCTAAATTCAAAGGTGGGATTTGAGTACTTCGCTACAGCTGTGATAAATAATGCTGTTTTGAATTTCAAAGAGAATCCAATTTTCGATTCCTTAGCAAATTGAAGAGTTTTTGGGTTCGTGTTTTTGAGTGAGAAAATCAATTACTTTGCTTTGCCTACAAAGAAAAAGGAACAAAATGGGTGTTTGTAATACGTCAAGTTTGACTACTTGGTATTTTTTGAGTATGGGAATTTAGGCAACCGCTTCCTTCAAGCTAGGAGTCTGAAAAAGTCTGTAATTGTTTGATAAATTGATCTTCTTTCTTGGTATTTGAGTTTCAATTCAATATGAGAGAATATAGATAAGTTTATTCGCAGCAATCTTTTCAGGTTTAGGTATTTTTATCTTGTTAATGGTAAGCTTGTAAGCCCAAAATAAAAAGCAACAAATATCGTCACAAAATTGGGTCATTGTGACCGATAATGGCTAACTTATAAATTACGGTAATGTAAAACTAATTAACTTTTGAATTCAAATATCTCGATGCAATACATTTAATTAAACTGCGAAATCTGAATCAAGAAATTTGCAAATATTGTGTTACACCAAGTCTAGAGTGAAGAATGAATGGTTTCCGTACCAAAATAGGATTCGAACGAGATTAGTACATTCATTAAGTTACTATGATAGTAATTGGATATTTATTGTTTATGTTAGTGCTTTTCACTAATGAAAAAATACTATCTCACACATTTTACTTCATTAAACTAGATAATGAAAATGCTCTGTCAAGAAGAAATCGTTTTTTGGAAGTATTTTAGTATTTTATTGAAAATCATCACAGTAGTTTGTTCAGAGAAGTTATACTAACTTTTAGTAGGATCAATTTAGTTCCCTACATCACATTTCCTTCCGAATTGAATTAGACTAATTAGTTCAATAGCTAGAGCAAACATGTCTCACAAAGCAGAATCTAGTATTTACTTTGGTCTTAGAAAGTTTATCACACTAAAAATGATGTGTAGGCCGTTAACTGTTCTCTACCACTATAACGAGTTATCGAAACTGAATAATGAGTAAAAACAAGATAGATAATTGTTCTCTTGATGCCCTTCAATAACAAATAACATTTAAAACTTGAGACCTTTGAAAATAGATGGATTTAGGTATGTATTTAAAAAAATAACTTTGCAATTGAAATAAAATCAGAGTCAAAAAAAAAAGAAGAGAAGATCATAATAACTAGACAGCAATGATATAATGTCTAACTAACCTAACCAAGCGAGCACCTATTAATATACTAGAGTCAATGTAAGGTGTTTAAGCTTCGTTTTGGTTTAATTAGCTGTCCATCATTGCACGTTCTTAAACCGTGTCTACTGCCGGCTCAATATTACTCGGATTCTCCGTAACAACTTCCCCTTGCTGTACTGGCGGGAAATAATTTTCCATACCCAGCTCAGCAACCTGGCTTGCGTTCTGGTCATCTTCGCAGGTCATCATCTGAGTTGATGAAATCACCTTAAGTATGGGTATTGTCTTGGGCTTATTGAGATCAACTTGCAAAACTTGTCTGATTTTCTTTGTAATTGATCAGCATATGTTCTCTAATTGAGAAAATTTTACTTTTCTACAAAGGAAGCACTCTTCCGTCTTCTTCCAAACATCAAGCGAGCATTCATAGCAGACTCCTATTCCCAAATAAACGCATAAAACAGAGGAAATAGACTCTTCATACCTCCATGACCACAATCCATGAAAACAGCATCTGGAGGTTTATCAAAGCAAACTAAGCACTGGTTAACTGATTTATCTGTATTCACAGCCTTTTCCTCGTTTTCACCAGGAGTCTTGATAGCCAATGCGTTTGCTGTTAAATCTTGCTTAATCTCTTCCTCTATCGCTTGAAGTAAACCATCCAAATCCTTACGCTCCGTTTGAAAAGAATGGAACAAAGATATTCTGTTTTCAGCTAAATCACGAGCCGTTGATCTCACAGTCTTCAACTCTAATTGATTCGTTTCAGGAAACCCAGCTGTATCTTCTGAATTCTTTTTATCAGAGAGCCGCCCCTGTCGACGACTGTCCAGCGGAGCAGTAGCTTCTACTTCCTGAGGCTCTCCCTGATCGTCTGCGTTATCTCCAACTGATTTTGGCTGATTTTGAGAGCCCTCTCTTTCTAAATCGAGCGCTTCGTCAGATTTCGCCTCAGCGCCTCTCGCGGAGAGGATTCGGTGGCTATTTGCGAATAAGGCAGTGGCAGAAAGTCTATGAATTCCATTTTTAATCGCATTCATGACTGGCTCATGGAGATTCAGATCCACGGATTTCCTAATCAACCCTCGGCTGGAAAGACGAGATGCTACTGGATTTTCATCTCGAGATCTGGCAGATAACACCGAAAGCAGATTCTCTCTTGCTGAGAGCATCTCACCGGCATCACTGCCTCGGTTTATTGTGATAGGTTCAATGTTGTAACCGTAATCGAACGAATTTGTTCTTAATCGAGCTCTCTGGCCTTGAAAGGTAAGTAGGTAATGCTTTTGACAAACGAAGTTTTCCGTTTACTTGATATTCGTTTCAACGTAATTTGCTTTTTCAGCAGCTCCCTTTGCGCTTTGTACTCGCTTTCGCTTACGCGTTTGAAGTACGTGGAAGATGATCTCATCTACATTTAAATCAGTTCTGGGAAAGTCAAACCAAACAATATACGAGGAATTTCGGAATGTCCATGAAAGCACTTTTTTGGGATTTAGCCTTTGGCTGTTCTGCCACTGTTAGAGGAAGCGGTTGCTGTTGAGCCTCAGCTTCTTCCTCGGCTTGCTCTGATGCCACAGCAAAATATTGTCTGCAAATTAGAGATTAGTAACAGCGCGGAAGATATATCTGGATACCTGATATCACTGAAAAACAAGACTGTGAAAGAAAGCGACACTGCATTATACCCAGCGATAGCTAGTAGAGGTCTGTAGAAGTACCCTTATTAACCAAAAAGACAAGTTGGAATAGTAAGAAACAGTTGAACACGGAGCTTACTCAGGCCGTGTTGTTGAAAAAATGTCGTGATTAGCGTTGCAGTGTGCTGCTTTTTCTCGAATTCTTCAAAGAAATTAAGCGCGTGAAGAACAAGGGCGCATGATATGACAGTTATTCCAACGAGAAACGAAACTAACCAGACCGTTCCTTTTACTACATCACACCAGTTAATTGTTGTACAACGCGAAAGTTTATTACATTCTATGCAGTTGATCTCGCAGCACATAAAATTACAAAGTTTGGTGAGCAGCATCAATATGACCGCGAAAGACACGCCGATCATGACTGAGAACAAGATCCAATAAGGCCAAAATAGCTCCTTCCATTGGCTCGTGATGATCCCATCGAATTTGATAAGAAGATTAATAATCTGCGTCTGAACGAACAACTGCACGATCAATTCGATGGTTGGCAGTAATTTACAGCAAGATTCTTTCCTCATGATATACATCAGCTTCCTTAGCATGAAAAACGTAATGTAAGGCAACATAGGATAAGTGATATTAGAAATTTTTCCGTTGATGTACAAAACTATTAGACCCTATGTTGTTGAAGGATTAAACAAAAACCCCACAATCATCAGGGATGATTACCTTGGTAAAGGCGCCCAGCAGTATTTCTGCGATTTTTGCGTACAATGCTTGCCTATATTATTTCATGTCAGAAATTACTAGAGAAATATCTGTATTATACCCTCGCTCTCTGTATTTGCAGACAACACCCAGCGAAATGACGTCGATTATCCACAGCATAATAAATAAATAGATCGAAGGGACATGATTTCCGAGGCTGAGCAGAATAAAAGTAGAAATCGTCAACGAGGTCAGATGATTGATGCAATAGTTGGTGAGATAGCTGTTTATGTTTCCAATCGTAATTGCTTGAGAAGATGCATTGTCTAGAGTGCTGTTCTGAGCAGCTACAGTGGTTGTAGGGGAAGAAGCAAGGTTCCGTAGGTTTTGCTCGGTTCTTTGCGAAAACATGTTTGGACCTGTTGTCATCCCATTATTTGGACTCGTTGGTTGAGTTCTTCTGCTCCTAGCGTGAGTAAGTTCGTTACCTTGAAAGTTATTTTGATCATCATCAGCTCTGTAAAGATTGTAGTTAATAATACTTACCATCATAATCAACCGGAGAAGCTTCCAAACGATCTGTTTGACTGAAGTTGGACTCTCGATTCAGCTGCTGGTCTATAGCAGGAGTTATTAGCAGTTAGTATCGAAAAGTAAAGAGTACTCCTTTCTCCATCGTTGGGGCTGTAGCTGATCTGATCTTCATTTCTAATTTGTGGTGTTTGACCAGAATTAGATCTTAAATCCGCTTTTTCTATTTCTTCGTCGACCTGAATGACTCTCACTCAACCAAGGTATGTATTGGTGAATTACCTGTTGGGCATAATTCCTTTGCATTTTATTTTAGAATCAACCAGTTGGTTTGTTAAATTCTCAGTTTCAATTCGTATTTTGAATAAATGATTAAATTTTTGTAGGGTTTCATTCAGAAGAGATTTTTTGTTCATTTAGTTCAATATTAATTAATAATAATTAACTCTTGCGATAAAAAAGTGTTTTGTCTGCTGTGTGGCCCCTGCTAGAAAATCATATCATGAATAATAACATTGCTACGATATATCACCAAGGAAGATGTTTCTTATGAATTATTGTTTCCCGTGGGGAACGTTGATTTTAGATGCGCCATTCACAGTGGAGAAAAACTCTAATTTTTTTTTTGCCAATGTCTTTACTTACCAATAAATTCGATTTTTATTCAATAGTTAAGAATAAGTAGCCTCAAATTTGGCTCGATTATAATACCGTATATATACCTATCTTGGAGTTCTGCTTAACTAATAAACTCCAGCAACTTTGTTCCAAATTTAGATTCAAAAAGTTAAAGCAATCACGCTCTCTTAAGTGGCCTTGGATCACCCTCTCCTCTATATACAAATTTATGATTTTTGATTTTCTGTGAATCTAAGGAACAATAGTGCGTCAATTAAGTTAAGTTATACTTGCGCTAATATTGCGAATTTTAAAAAACTGGAATCACTAAATACCCTCAGATGGAAAGGTCAAAAATCTTCGTTTACTTTACCATCAACTACTGCACGCAACCTGGACAAAATATTTGGGTCCTTGGAAGCTGCCCAGAACTCGGCAACTGGAACCTCGACAAAGGCCTAAAACTAGAATGGTGCGAAGTAACTAACCTTCAACCTGATTTCGCAAACTAAATTTTTGTCTTCCAATTTATTTTCAGAACCACGAATGGAAAGGCTCCACTAGGTTTGAATATAACACCAGCAAAGTCGTGGAATATAAATACGTTTTCTATGACTCATACAACAACGTAGTGAGATGGGAAGAAGGACCAAATCGTCAGATTGAATTTTTTCAACTTGCACCTCACAAAGAAGACATTTTTCTCAGTACTAACAATCCAAATCTTTGTTCGCTAACCATTACTTGCCATCTAGATGAGGTGTGGGAACATCGAAAAGTGGCTATTAGAATCAAATACGATTGTGCAGAGGATGAGCGACTTCTGATTGCCGGAAACCTGCCGTCTCTCGGACATTATAGGGTTGGAATGGAGATGTCGAAAGTCGTTAAAACTGACCCGATTCAAAAAAAGAAGACTACTTATTGGGAAAAACAAATTGCGGTGAAGTATGATAAGCCGATATTCTACTACCGCTATTGTGTGGAAAACATTAAAACAGGAGCTCAAATCTGGGAGCGAGAGCCAGATCGTTTCTGCGATCTGCTCAATCCGAACAAACGTATCGTGGAGAAAAGATATAGTGATGTTAATAAGAAGGATTCAATCGCTTTCCACAGAAAACATAACAAATATGTCAAAATCGATGTGAATTTTGTCGCCAATTTTTACTTCAATCAGATCACAGAGAATATATTCATCGGTAAATATCAACAACAGCACCTTCTAGAAGCCAATAATGATTTTTCTTATCATTAGGACCGTATCCTCAATCCCAAAGTGATATTGACACTATGAAAAAAGAAAATATAGACTCGCTGTTGAGTCTGCAGACAACTAGAGATATGAGACACAGGAAAATTGAGTGGAGTGAAATGGAGAAACTTTATAAGCAAAGCGGAATTACAGCAACAAATTATCAGATCTTGGACATGAATCCGGAGGATATGGAGCTAAAAGCGTTTGAGGCCGCGTGCCATCTGAAATATCTCTGCGATAATCATAAAGTAAGATGATTTTTTAGGGACGTTTATTCATATATTTGACAAATAAGAGAACATTTGTGCATTGCACTGCTGGAATAGGAAGAGCGCCTCAAACTGTGATTTCGTATTTGATCTTCTTCAAAGGTTATACTCTTGATGACGCGATTAATTTAGTGAAAGCTAAGCGACCAATAACCTACATTAACAGAGGTAATTCCATTTCATGGTGATTGTTTTCTAATACTGATATTTTCTAATTAGACTGCTTGTACAGGGCTTACATGAGAAATCGGCATAGAAGCGAAACTGAAGTAGCAATTAGTTTGAAAATTGAAAAGAATTCTTAATATTAAGAGAACTTTGTATGCTGTTGAGTTGTGATTCGTATTGGTTTATTAGTTGATTAGTGATTTCATGTTAACATCTCCCAGATACTTTACAATTATTTGGAAGTACCTAACTATATCTATAAATAAGAAAAGAAAACTTTAGTGATTGTATCGAGTTTGTTTGGTAGTAGTAGTAATTGCAAAACAGAAAATCACAGGTCTTTTTACGATTGAAATAGACACTCATGGAAAAATACTTCAAACATGAAAGGGTATATATAAGGCAATGACGTTATCACCTCGTTGTTATTACAGTGAGAGATCCTATCAGGTAATTAGTCAGGCAAATGTCGGAGGAACAAGAAAATAAGAAGTCCATAATAGTCAGTATTGGGTTTTGTTTTTTAATCATAAAACCAGAGGTTTTAAGAAGGGTGCATGATATGTTCATCATTCAACAGAAAAATTTTCCAAGCAGAATTGTAAAATACCCTTGGTTCGGAGGAGAAAGCAGGCTGCCTTCCTTACAACCGATTTCGTGCCTTGAGTCTCGTTTTCGTTTTGCTTGAGAGTCTTGATAATCTAACAATGGAACATCAGTTTCAGTTGTCTCAAAAGAAGGAAAAGAATGAGAATTGAATGTCCGTAGTTTGAATTGGGGCCTAGCATCATAAATCCAGACCTCTGCCCAAACATGGATTCGTTTTCTGCAAGTGTCTTCATGAATTATTATCGAAGAATAGTTTCATGCTTTTACTACTTGCATTTTCTTTCTCGAATAAAGACCACAACAATAAACATACCTTATCGCGTTCCAGTGCTTATGTCTTCATCTTGGATCGGATTGGTGTAGAGAACTCGCTGTGAGATTCTTTTTCAGGAGTTCTCTGATGTTGTGACTGTAGCGAAGCCAGCACAGATGTGGTAGCTTGCTTCAGGTATTCCCATTCAGGAATGTGAGAGTTAACAAATGAATAAGCCCCCTTCTGTTATCGGCAGCAAGCTGCCAACAATTGTATAACTATACTATTGGAAACTAACCCCAGGCGACATTGAGTCTCCAGGACTGAGCCCCATCATCGACATGCCTCCGAAGAGTTTGTCTTAGTCAAAAGTGGTACTTTCTACCCTGTCCAGGGGGACTTTCCACGAAGATTTTTAAAGCCAGAGGCTGTATGTTTTCTTCGAAACAATTTTTTTTGTTAACTCTGATTATATAATCTCAAAAGGTGCTTAAATACCCGGAGCTAAATTCAAAATCCCTTTTTGGTGTTTCTTTTTCCAAAAACGCGTTTTATTGGCACGTGAAAGATACTGGAAGACTGCTAAACCTAGAAAATCATGACGTATTGACTGAGATATGATGATTATGGCTCATATCAAGATCAAACACTAATCTTTTTTTTCTTTAGAGATATCATTTTCAATGGAGACTTAATCTGGTTTCTCATAATGGCCAAATCTTTGGGATAGTTATTAATTTGAGATATCCCGGCACAAATTTCCAAAATAGTGGTGGAAATAGGTTCAAAGGAAGACAATCTTCTTAATCGATACATTAAAGCTATTCTCATTAAGAATACTCAAATTTCAAATAGTCTTCATTGGTAGGAAGGCTTCAGAAATTGCATTGTATTTAGACATAGTAGTTTCGATGAGGTTTTCGGCTAAAAGCTTAGGAATTATGGAGTTTGAATTAGTCCAAATTTCCATTCCAGCAATTTCGATTTTAGGAGGTCAAGTAAATAGGTGTCAAATTTTAACAATTGTCTCTCGAACAACACTCAATTATATATTTTGGCTAAGATATAAAGGATAATGGCGATGATAATGCCTGAATATACATCCAAAATGATGATTAAACGAAGTGATGTACTAATGCCTTCGCAATACTAGCTGCCTTAGCTTTACTATATAAATGCTCTACCAGGGCCAGCGAGAACTCTATTGCGGTCCCAGGCCCACGACTAGTGATACACTTCTGATCAACCACAACTCTCTCTTCGATTTTTTTCTTATGCTTAAGATGTGATGCGACTGAAGGATGACAGGTTGCCTCAATAGTGTCGATCAAACCATTTTTCTGAAAGACCAGCGCAGGTGAAGCACAGATGGCTGCGATCCACTTCTCTTGTTCCTTTTGTCTGCGCAATTTCTTTATTAGAGGTTCGAAATCACCTAATAATTCAGCATTTTTCAATCCTCCTGGAAGAGCAATCATATCGAACTCAGCCTTCTCGACCTGATCGAAGTAGGTGTCTGCAACGAAGCTCAATCCTCTGGATCCTTTTATAATTAAACCACCGTTCTTCGGTGTTTCTGTGCTTGAATGCATGATGCTCGCAAGCAAGACTTCGGCTTCTGCCCTGCGCAAGATATCTACGATGCTGGCTGTCTCGATCTCCTCAGCACCCTCTGCGACAGGAACGAGAACCTTTTTAGGAGGAACCGACATCCGGGTTGGAAATTATATAAATATTGTAATTCCTTAAATAATATATCTAATCGAATTAGAATGGATATTTAGAATGTCGTCTCATCAAATGTGCTGGGTACATCAAAAGTCAAGAGTCACCCTCTCTTATTTTAAGGCAACCAAAATGAGATGAGTTAAATTGTGGAGGAGTGTCTTCTTCAAAAGCTTAAGCGGTGGTGTTCTATATTGATGAGGAAAGAAACATCTTGAAACAAATCAAGAGTATTTCTTTTTCAGTGCAGGTTGTGGTTTGGAGCAGATGGATTAAATCAGCTAGGTTTTGGTGATACCTAATGCTCCAAATTGGACAGCATCTCTAAGAAATCCTTTAGTATAAATTTGATTCTCGATGAAATTCGTGTATCAACTGAGGGATGATGATTCTCATGGATTCCTATTCCAAGATGGTAGAAGTAGTGTAGTGAATGCCGTACAAAAAGGAAAAAAGATAAAACCCAGGCTAAATAATATTGATCTTTCCAATTCGAAGCATAAGAACTTTTTTTTTTATGCGTACTGGAAAGAAAGACAAGTTAATGTATTTCATCACAAAACGTATCATCATTCGTTGTTACTATGGAGTATCTTCAATCATATAAACTCAGCCGATCTCTCTTGGTGATTCTCCAAAGTTTCAACTCAAGATAGTCTCATTTGGTATTGTTAATGAAAAGCCTACATTGTATTCCAGATAATGATCATCGGGTAATAAGCAGCGTTCCTCTATTGCTTAGCTGCTAGTGATTGAACACAAAGTGATTTTGTCTTTTCTCATTCACGCAAAATAATTCCATTCGATGCGTTAGAATTTAAATTTCGAAAGGATATCTCAATTGCTTTGAAGACACAGAAATAACAAAGCTCCGTTTACCTTTTTAATTTAATTTTACACCTATCAAGCCCTCGATCATTTAAATGTTCTTATCTTCTCCTACGAAACAAGAAAACCCCCAAGACTCTCGTCGGTCCGTGAGAATTGCAGACAACATCAACCACGAGTATCGCCAGAAGTTTGAAGCGATTGAAAACTCTATAAAAGATTACCGCGATGGAAAGCAGGAAATATTTACCCCAGAACAACTCCTTCAAATATTAGACAAAAAAGTATCCCGTATACGATTATCATTATATTCTCACTTGTTTCCTCAACAATTAGGCAGGACGAGCAGTGGACAGAGAAGTCTTCGCACAGCTTTTCACTAGAGTGAAAAAATCCGAAAGAAGCGAGTTTCATATCACAGACTGGGTGAACGTTTACCTCGAGGCTGAAGAAATTTTAAACTCAAAGGTCCAAACGGACAGTATTAAGCTCAACCAATATTACGCCATTGAGAACCAACTACAAACGCTATTGGAGGAAGAATTATCCCAACTGAGCAAAAAACCAACACTTACAAACGAGAGCTCTTTCTGGATAAACATCTTTGAGGCAGAGATTACTAAAGGAAGCGTTCGTTCTGAATTTGAGAATCCAGTCTCAGTCGTTATTGAAGTTGGAAGCCAGCAATTTCGAACAAGACCCAGTGATAACCTCAGCGCGCCACTATGGAATGAGCATTTCAAAATGTAAGCAGAACTTTTGACATATTAAGCTCATGCTATGTGTCTCGTATTTGGCAGTAAAATTGAGGATGAGAGTCTCAAAAAAGTCAAAATAAAATGCGTTGATAACGAGGGTAGAGAGTATGGGTTTCATACATTCGAACTGCTCGCTTTCAGTGATTCAAAAAAGAAGAAAGCGTGGCTGCAGCTGTCTAGTAACGCAAACGTGTCGAATATTGTGAGAATCCATTTATCTGCGGTTCTGCTGGACTCTAGGGTAAAGTTAATGTTGTAACACATAAATAAGTGAGTTCCCAGATCGAAAAGCTCCAGCAAGATATCAATCTGAACGATAGCAAGATCGCAGAGACTTCTCGACGAATCAGCGATTTTCAGCAGATGTTGGAAGAGCTTCACGTACCGTTTAGAACTCTGAATATTCTCGAACCAAGATTTACAGCTGGAAGTCAGCCAGGACGACCTTCGGTGTTTAGATCGGACTATCCTATTTCAAAAGATGAGAGGAATTTAGTGGAAACTCTGCATAAATACACAGGAAAATATGGTAATATCAACCTCTTTCTCTTTAGATAGTAATCCCTCTTCAGTGAAAAATTGGGCCAGAGCGTTTCTTATTACATCAGTGCTTATTGTGCTCATGAATAGTTTCCTTTGCTTTCAAAAAGCGGCCTTTTTAGATGTAATAAATGCTCAGATATGCGATGAAACTAACCTGCTAATGATAGTTTGGGATACTGATGTACATATTCGGGAGACTCTTTATGCATGAACTAACCAATAAAGAGATCAGATGGTGTTTAGTATTCAGCATTTACAGTTTTCTCATTGATTTCCTCTGGACCTGGTCGAATTGGAAGGTAAGTGGCTTGGATATATTATATAATGAATAACTAATGTATTTTCTTTAGGATTGGTGCGCAGTGGCTCCAAAGAACCTTCCTAATTGCAAATTGGAAAATCATTTGCTTTGGGTTGCTCTGTTCCTCGTTCCTGTGAAGGTAATCTGACTGCTACCCCTCAGATAAATAAGACATTTTAATAGTTTTGCTCTTCATTGATAATTTGGAGAAATTCTGTGCGGTTCGATGATTTCAGAGAGCAAATCGACCTACTTCTAAATACTAAGAAGCCTTTCACGTTGTAGATCTGAATTGACTCAAGGCTAGCTTGAAGTACAATTTTGCTTAAATCTCACAGGGACGGCTGTTCATTTTATATAATGATGTCTCTATAACAAATGCTTAAATTCAGATTATAGAAGAAATTCACTTCATTTAGAACGATTTATAGAGATTTCAAAACTAATATTTTACACCTTCAACCCAACTGAAACTATTATTATATCATTAATCCTCTTGAATTGCCTGTAATTAAATAATAATTATATGATAAATAACAAATGATTTCAATACTCTTGTCTTTATATATATATCGACAACTGAAAAGTGTTATTTCATGAGATTTTTCCCCAACAAAACAGAGCACACAATTCGTCTATTTTTGTTGATGCTTTTTTTTTCCCCCCTCCCGCTCTCTTTTCTGATATTTGAATATTGATGCTAGTTCTTAGACTTTATAACAACTCTCTTTTAATGAAAGAAACTCAGAAGATTATAGCAGCATAATTGACAATAGAACAAGTGGACTGAGATCAATCTAGAATCAAGCAAGGTCAAATCTGAGTAAAATAGGAAAGTCCATGGCTGGCTGTTCAATTTGATGAGATATATGTCTGATAATAGTTTATATGTGTATACTGGACATTTTAAGCTCGCAATATTCATTCATTAAATATTATTGAATCCATCCGCTTCTATTCAGAAGAATGCCAACAAAAAATAATAATACGAACATTATTGCACTAAGTCGGAGTGTTTCTATATGTATATAGAAGCCACTGCCAACGACTTACCCAACTTCGATTAAGTTTGGAAGACGAAATCGAAAAGTAAAGAGCTTTACCTTTAAGATAATAGTAAAATACATTTATTGATAATATGTTGTTGAGTACAAAAAGCAGAAAAACCACTTAAAGAACAGAATTATTCAACATATGAGAATCGCCAAAATCAGCGGCGATACCAGTTCTTGTGGCTTGTTCAAGAATTTGGTTCGACTGTCTAGGCTTCCGCCTTTTACCCTCATACGTCACGAGGTCGAGATCTTTATATGTCTTGAGCGCCATTAACTTTTATCAGAGTTAAATTCATCATAAGAGAGACTAAAACTTACCTTGCTCTGCATTTTTGTTTGTGCTGTAGTGTAACCAATCTGCTCTTTTTCATCCTTAAACAGCATTGCTCGCAGAATTTCGAGTCTTTTATGAAAAACAGCATCGAATGTGCTCGCTTGTGTCGGTTCATTTTTCATCCCTGTTGATTGCATTGGCTGAATAAAAGACTGTTGTTCTTTCCTCTCAGACACCCGAGACTCGGGAATATTGACCTGAGACCCAACTTCCACCATGTCATCCCTCTTCCCTTCTTCAGCAATACTGACATCTAACCTTGATTCACTCAACTTCCTCCTCGGCACAAAGCTTTGACTCTGTTTCGCGCTCAGTTGCTCCTGCTGAGGAAGAACATAACCAGTGGCATTAGGCACTAAATCGAGAAGAAGTCGCGGTTTTTCTTTTCTCTGATGAGAAAGCGAGCGAATTCCGCCTCGGGGTTCCCATCCCCCATACGGCGTAAAGACTTTAGGAGGGAGATCGTTTTCTTTGCGAGTCATATTTTGATCAAAACTGATATTCAGCTCACTAATATGACCAGAATCTCTGTAATGTATTGAGTCCTTTCTGCTGCCGTCATGAGAAGTTTTATTATCGATATCTTTTTCTACTGCGCTTTTAAGCGGTTGCGCATTATGCATTTGAAGCGCGTAAACCAGCTTCTTTAAAAAGTCTTTTGTAGATGTGTACGAGGAATCCGTCGTCGTCTCTAAAGTAGTTAGTCTAGTTTCTATCACATGGATTTTCGCTTGGTTCTTGAACGCGGGCTCAATTTTCGTCTTTGAATAATCTTCAAAATGCTCTAAACAAACGAGTTATGAGTGAGGCCCAGGACAAATTTGCTAGTCACCGATAAACTTCTCTATTTTTCTGTCAAGTTTCTTGAAATCCCCCATTATCGCTGGCACCAGTTTATCCAGCTCGATTCTATACTTATCAAGTTTTAATTCGGTTTCCGACGCCAACACATTGAAGTTTTTCGTCGCGCTCTTCCTATACTCTTCTAGGTCACTGTACAGCTTTTGCCATCTCGACGATAAAAACTCCTCGATGAACTCCTAATTATATATCAGTAAAACGGCTTTTCCTATGCTCTAAATTACTTGATTCCCTTTCAAAACCTCCTCCGCCTGAAGAGAAAGCCTCTTCAATTCTTTGTCCAGCATTGTGAGTGTATTGTCCGTTTTAGCCGCATATTCTGCGAGATTTTTCTTGAATTCCTCCTGAAAACAAAATCAATTAAACTCTCAATGTCGAATACAGTACCTCTAACTTAGAAATCTTCGTTTCAACATGTGAGCTATAGCCCTTGAGGTTCATATTGAGTTTTTCGATCTTCTGCGAAAGACCTTCTCCAAATTTCTTGTTTTCTCTTATTGCCCCTTTGAACTCCTCCATCGTTTCGCCGTATTCATGTATCCGTCTTTTGGTCGCCTCGATCTGCTTCATAGCCTTCTCATCAATATATTTCTCAAGGTCTTCTTTATTTTTATCGATCATTCCTTCCAGTTTGTCTATTTGATCTGATACATATTTATTGAGCTTCGTTTTCAGCTCTTCCAGATGCTTTGGATCTGAGCTCTTGGTCCTTGCGTCTATCTCTTCGAGTCTTTGACGAAACACACTTCGGTTCAAGTACTGGAAAATCAGATAACGGATCTGCTTGATGTTGAATTTCCTCAGGTCGTTATATTCATCATCCTCGATAAATTGACTAGTGAAGGCCTGATGCTCAGGGACTTCATGCTCTTCAATGTGCTCTAAGTTGCCGAAAAACTTGGATAAGCTGTCTCTATCTTTCTGCTCAATGAGAAATCTGTTTCCAATAAGAAATGTGTTCTCAGGCTGAGGCTGATCGATATCTTGCTTAGACCCAGGAACTGTAGATTTAATATTGCTTTTAGGACGCTCATTAGTAGCTTTCAGCAAGAGATCTGAAGGAATTGATTTTAACTTGGGATTAGCACTCATATACTCTAAAATTTGCTCGACTCTGGTCATTCGGGATTGAATATCGTCGATGGCAGCTGCGTCTTTCTTAAGCGAAGAATCAAAGCCATAGATTTTTTTGAAGATTTCTTTGGTTTCGAGACTTTTTTTAAGCGCCTGGATTTCATCATCTTTGGCTTTGCCCCAGGTCTGTAAAGAGACAAGACGTTTTTCGAGAGTGATGATGCTTTGAGGGAGGATAAAAGGGATGTTTTCCCAATCTTTTTCGGCGTGGTTCAACTCGAAGACAGAGAAAGGGTTTTTGAAGCTGAGATCAAGCAAATCCTGGAAGTTGGTTAGTCCTTTAGCAGATTTGAACATTGATTTCCCAATAAGTCCTTCGAAGTCATCCGTTCTATTCACTATACTCATAGAGTGGTTTGATCGATGCTAGCGAGATTAAACTGTCAGACTAATTGAATTCTTATTTGAATTAGTTTGGAATAAAACTGAAACGAAGTTTCAAGCAGCAATTCTCGACTTATTTCGATAAAGGTAATATCAATAATGGCAATGCGAATAATTTGATGGGCGACTCGTCGAAGCTTGCTGAATTAACACATTTAACTACATTCGGATGATTGTCGAGTGGTGGCTTTCTGTTTGTTGTGTTGACCTGATATTAACCTTTAATTGCGTTTTTAAGACAATGAAACAAAGAAAGCAAACAATACATCTATTGTTAAAAAAAATACTTTAACATCTACATTTTTCACTAATTGGTAGCAAACTTCCAAAATCATAATAAATCAATTCTGAAATAAACTGACCTCAGGACCTTGAGATCATCTCTCCGTCTGGCTTGGCATACGGAATGTCACTTAACAATCTTCTTGGGCGTTTTCATCTAATTCGCTTAGCTTGCTATCATGGAAACTCCTTCCTTCAGAGGACTCTTCGCGGTTTATTTTCCTTCTGAAGAGTTGCTTGCCACCAAGAGGAGCCATCATCTAAATAACACAGATAAGAGTGATTAGGAATAGCCTCTCTAGATAATATTTACCTTTCGTGAACCAGTGCCAGTACCAGCAGGAAGAAGCGATTCTCTTTTCACATTTCCGAGACCAACAAACCTGTTGAATTTTTGGCTATCTCGCACATCTGTATCTCTTGAAACAGCCTAGCAATGATGCGATTAGTAGGGATTTATTTCCAACGTTATTATTGTTACCACAAGCACATCTTTTATGAGCCCGCAGATTTTCTCGACCGATTTAGCTGTAAAGATTCCTTCTTTTGGGATATTTAAATCTAACAGCTCGTTCAACAGATCGTGGCTCTTCCAGTCCTTAAAGTCTTTCATAACCTATGGTATTGATATTAATAATCTCATCCAGGAACCTCTAGTAATTACCTCTTCAATGAAGGCTTTAATCTCTTTGAGGTTACGAATAATATGCCAGTCTTTTCCCAAGTACTCAATAAATATTTTGAATTCTCCTTTATTTGGGTAGCCTTCTCGGGACTCACGAGGCTGGACTCTGAATTCTGGGATCTACAATAGAATATAAATCTCCATTTTAAAAGAAAACTCCTACCAATTTTGATTTTTTGGGGACTTCTTCCACGACTGGTCCGATAGGAGTCGCTTTCTTTTGAGGGACTATCCCTTTGTTTTCTTTATTCTCTGGAACAGCAACTCCTTTGCTTTCTTGGATAGCACCTTTGTTATCCTCTTTGTTTTCTTTATTGATTTCCTTGCTTTCCGTTTTTTCGAGCTGCTTGAGACAATTTTCAAGATGGGAGGAAAACACACTGTTGTTGTAGAAATTGCCACAGTTCTATCGAATCACTGTATAAAGCGGGTTTATGGAGGTGATGCTTACCTTGCAACAAAGCATCGAGACATTCTTGAAGACTTTATGTATGCCTTTCAATTGCTCGTTTTTCTTCTCCAGTTCGAAGCAGCGAGTGTCAGAGCGTTCGAGGATAGAAGACAAATTTCTGTTTGTTTGAATGAGTGCCGCATCCGAAGCCTCCAGCTCGCTTATTCTCTCTATCAGCAAATTAATTCAATTAGAAACTCCTATTTTGTTACTCTCTAATGAAGCGATTTTCTCTTCATATTTCGATCTCTCACCCTCAAACAGTGTGTCGGGAGCACCATACTGACTCTTCAACTCCATACTTGCGCTTCCCCTTCGCGAAGCCATCTTAGAAGTTGGAGCTCTTCCTAGCCCGTCTTCTACAGCAGCTCTCATGCCGCTTTCTTTGAGACTGTTGTTTTCTTCTGTGACTTTGCTAATCTCAGTTTTTAGCTCTTCATTAGCTTCCTGAAGTTTGGAATGCTCGTTTTTCAGAGCATTAAGCTCTTTCATCAAGTTGGTTATCGTTTTATTATAATCCTCCGATTGAGCGGATTGAAGCTCTTGATTTTGGCTCGCTAAAGCCTCTAATTTCTCAATCTCAGCTGCCTTCTGCTGGTTTTCTTTCTCCAAATAAGCAATTTTCTTATTTAAGCTTTCAGTCTAATTCCCAAGCGCTTATGAAGGCAAATCAATATGGCGATCATTACCTCTTTTTCATGCATATTATGCGTTTGAGCGATGGTCTTCTTCAGTTCTTTCACCAGCTTGTCATTCGCGTTTTTACTATTATCCTTCTCAGCTTCGAGTTCCTTTAATTCTCTCTCCAATGACTTACAATTTGAATGCAAATTTATCTTCTCCTTTTCAACATTTTTTATCGTTTCTTGGTATTCTTCTATTTTCCTCTCATAGTCAGCTTTCATGTTAGTATGTGTCTCTTGGACGGATTTCAGCTTCTCTTCAAGAAACTTTTCTTTTTGAGAAAACTTGGTGATGCCTTCGTTCGCAATGCCATAGCACAGATTTTTCAACTTTTCGTGGAAATATTCGTAAATCGTGGCTTTATGCCCTTCGCCAGTGAAATCATTTTGAAGAGTTAGCACTAACTCGGAAATAGTCTCAATCGCATTCGCTACTGATTTCGGATCTGTGGTGTCGACTTCTATCTGCTTGGCTAAGTATTGCTCTTCGATTTGACTTCTTAAGTTCTCCTAAATAGAATCTCTCGTTAAGAAAAGCCTCGCACAAAATCATTTACTTCTATGTTAGCCTGGTTGCGCTTTCTCAGCAGCTTGAATTTGTCCTGAACGTTCTTGTTCAGCTCCTCCTCTGCAGCACTGATATCATCGCCGAATCTTTTTTTCTGCAGCTCCTTGAAGATCTTTTCTTTCACCTAGAGCGATCCTGCTTTCAGAACTGTATACTAAATTCTATTACTCTCAGATGGGTTCGCTTCAAATCTTCCTTAGAGAGAGCTTTCTCCTTTATTTCGCTCATCATTTCCTCTTCATAAACCTCTTCGAGATTTCTCGTTATTCGGCTATTTTCCAATTTGCATATGTTCTCCCAGGAGGAGCTAACAGACATGACATTCCCCTCATTGATTGCTTTGCAAAACATTCTATTTGAAGGATTTAGTCAAATAACTGATTCTATAAACAACAAGACGTACTTTCCCAGTGTCAAGAAGGTTCTGCCGGTTACGAATTTTCCTTTGAACATCTTTGGTCGGACTTTCGAATAGATCTTCTTTCGTAGCAATGAGATATGCTCATTAAACTCTTTTCGCAACTTTGATGGATCTAATTGATGCAGGTTCTATTGATTATCAGATTCAAGATTGGCTGCTAACAAGGAGGGCGAAACCTGAATGTCTTTCTCTTGTTCGGTTGGTCGGACGAGCATAAAGCAGTCTCTGTCCTTAAAAAACTCTGAAATGAGCCGTCTGATACGATTTTTATTCTCAGCAGCTTCGGAAAGGCCTTTCTGAGGCTTGAGGGAATTCTCGAGATAGTCTCTAGGGGTTATCGGATTGCCTGAAGGATCGACTAGCTTCAGCGAGAAGTCTCGCAACACCCACAAGAAGGTCGGAAAACAGTTGATAATGTTTTCAAAGTCCTTCTCGTTGCTCTTTTGGAGATGCTTGCTGATATTTATCTAAAACATTCAGTTATTTTCTCTCATTCAAAGGAACAAGATACTATCAATGAGAGACTGTTTATCGCTTTTTCATCAATCGTCCCAACGCTATTGTATATCATATATGACGAGAGTAAGAGGGCAATGATGAAAAGCTTCGTATCGAACTCTTCATCTTGATCCGTGGCGCCTAACCCTTCCGTATCCAGCACAAACACTTTGAGTTTCTCACCCTCGTTATTGTAATTTTCGATCTCGATTTCATTTGGCCATAGACAAATGCCCTAATAACATTTAGGGTCATCCACCGAAAAGATAGGATTTTTACTCTTGTGCAAGGATTGATAGTGTGGCCCACGTGAAACCCGTTCTCTCGGTTGAGCAGAACACGATTCAAGAGATAGCTCTTCCCTGTTCTACTCTTTCCGATGATAGTAATTACACCCAATTTAGTATTCTCATAGGCTTCAAAGAATTTTTCAGCTTCTTTAGTGACGTAAAAGCCTTTGAAAGAAGTAGATTAATCGCTCGTCGGGAAGAAATATTCAAACCTTTTCCTTCTTCGAAGGCAACAAGTTGGATTGGTTGGGCTGGAGCGTCAGGAAATTTGAAATTGATGCTTTTTGAAAAGTTAGGACTGACAATTTCTAACCGGGTCCTTGGATTTTCGTTGGCAGTGGTTGTCGATATCTCCATATTTGATTAAACTTTAAGATTTGAATAATTTGAAATTCAATTTTTGTGTGCTGTTATGCTTAAATTCAAAAAATAAATCGCACAAATTGAAATGCCCAACACATTTGCGACTCATCGCAGAAAAAAATTAGTCTCCTTAACCTCCAATAAATTGAAGAAAGCAAATCTTTAAACCTCAAATGGCTAAGTGGCCATTCAATTATGAGTAAGCACTTGACAATGATTTATATTACTCTGATTACTCACATAGAAATTCCTCGTGGTTTATCACTATAAGTAGGGAGAGAGAGAAAATGTTCTACTTCCGTGGTTTACTTATATAGAGCGATGAAATATCCAAGCAGAAATATAGAAACGAACGAACAGCATTAGACGATCTAAAGTTAGTTCTACACTATGCATCATGTATAAATGGAGCTTCTAATTGGATACGAAAAAGCGAAACCACAAAAGCAAAAACTATTTTATTTTTGCTGGATAGCCTCTCGCTTCGTTACGAAATAAAAAGACAGAAGCGAGCTGATAAGTCTGATAGATTAGAAGAACCCGTCAGATTATTGCTCCGATTTAGCAGCAAGTTGCTTTTTGAGTTCTTCAACCAGCTTTTCGTGCTCTTCTAGCTTGAAAAACAGCTGCTTGTTAATCTTGCGTTGTTCTGTCATAGCAGCGTCTTTTTCAGCAAGATTTTCGGTTAGAGTATTCACCTATTTAATGAGAAATCGAGGGCTTACTATGTACAGTAGTTAGTTAAAGATTACGATTTTCTGCAAATAGTCGACGTTATTAGCAGATTCCTTCTCGCTTTTATTGCCACTAGCAAAACCAAATATGCCACTGCCAGATCGTCTTGTCGGTGAAGGGGATTTACTCGCCACTTTTAAACTATCAGAGAATAAATCAATATTTCACAGAAAGAAGTAACACTACGTGTCCAAAGTCTTTGTGAGTATCGTAATATGGCCCTTCAACGTCTCGATCTCATCTTCGTATTTCTTAAACTTCTCAGCGTTTTGAGCCCTTTCTTTCTCGATTTCCTCGATTGAGATTTCTGGTTTTGAAGTCTTCCCCTCGCTTCGATCGCTCTTTTGCTCTTCCGCCTCAGCTGCCAGTTCCGATGCACCTGTATTGGATCTCGAAACAGCGAGGGTGAAGCCCTCGACATCATTAGGCATGTTGTTGCTTCTGGCTCTATCGAGCTTAGTTAACGGACTTTCTGGTTGGAAGGCATTCTTTTTTGCTTTCTCAGCCTCTTGGAGAAGCGATTGGTATTTTCGGTTTAAATGATTAATCTGGCTCTCCAAACCCTCATTCTGCTGCTTGAGTTCTGTGCTGGCCAACGATAATTTTTCGATTTCAGCCTTGAGATTCTCGTTTTCAATCTCATTGCTAAGCGCTTTCGCCTTCCACGTGTCTCGATGATGCTCAGCCATTCTGAGGCTTTTTTCGAGCTCTGCTTCTCGCATAGATTTTTCTTGTTCAGCTTTGGCTCCAGTTTCCAATTCGGTCTTTAGACCTTCCATTTCGGTCTTCATATTGTCATATGCTTCTGTTAATTCTGCGATTTGGTTCTTGTATAGGTTGATTTCTTGCATGCAGAATACCTTTTCAGAGTTGAGTTTATCATTAGCTTTTTTCAATTGCTCGGTTCTCTCAAGCAATCCATCAAAGCTCTTATTTGTCTCATTCAACTGTTCGTTCAAATCATTTAACTGGGCTTCTAATTGTTTATTTTTTGCGATCTCAGCTTGCAAGTCTTCTGTCAATTGTGTCTTTTCTTTCTTCAGCGCGTAATTCTCGTTGCTGAGGTTATTTATCTTCATCAGCATTTCGAAGTTCGGTTTTGGTTTGCTATCTTCTTTAACCAATGGCACCTCTGGTTTGCTAGAGGGGCTCAGATTCAATTCGGAGTTTTCAGTGGGCTGCATTTCTTCTGTTTTAAGCGCAATGCTCTCAGTTGTAGTCGTGGCTGTATTTTCAGTAGTAGAGGTAGTAGTGCTGATTTCTTGAGTGGATTTTAACTCAGGAGATGAAATTTCCTAATGATGAGGGGTAAAGCACTAAAGAAATGAGGAATTTATTACGGCTTTCTCTTGATGACTTGGGCTTTGGTTTCCATCTTCCGGTTTCTGTAGCTGCTCGGCTTCTGCCTTCATAAGTTGTTCTGCAGCAACGATTCTAATGCAGAGCGAGTAGATATCTCGTTCGGTGTTATTTTTGCAAGATAGCTTGGCTGATTTGTCTGGCGCGAAATAAGCGTCGAAAACAGTATTTGTCCATTTCTGCAGCTTGACCTGGGGGTAATTGAGGCTGATATCACAGCTGATAAGATGAGATTGTGTTCCCGTGTTTTTATCTTTTGCGAGAACAATCAGCTTGTTTTCTTGCTTGTTGACTTCAATAGTTCCTTCACAAGGGAACGAGAAAGTGTCGGTGGGATACTCAAATTGAACTGACTCAATTCTTATATTGAACGGGTTTCCCGTTTGCAGATAAGCCTCAGCGTTGGACTCTATTTGGCTGTCCATTACGATTGGACCGACTTCTTTGCTGATAGGGCCACCAGTATACTCGCTCTCGTCTGTAATTGGAGTAGCTTCGACAGCAATTCTGTAGGAGAAACAAATAATGGGAGTGATAAATACATAGATCGTTGGTTGATGATAATTACATTGTGCCCACATCGTCGATACATGGTTGGTAGAACGCTCCGCTTACGCCAGGGATTTCTACGAGTTCATGCTCAGTTTTATTGAACCATTTGCATTTAAGCGGCAATGGCATTCCTTCATTAGGACCTATATTGCAATGTACAAGTTCAGATGACTGATTGGAGCATGGCTGTGGTTACCGTTTTTGATCATAGCAGAGGCGATGAGGATTTCTGTGTGTTTTGGCCCTCCTGCCAATTGGAAATCGAATTCCAACCCGGGAGGTTTGTCATTTTGCACCGGCAGAGGTTTAGGTATGGAGTCTCTCAACTGAAAATTCTTTTCTAAAAAACTTCCGATTCTTCCCTTCATCCTATAGCAGCCAAAGGTATGACGACGATTAACTCTTCTCCCTGAAAATCAGTACAGTGTTTTAATTTATACAATTTAACAAAAATTCACACTATCAGAAGACTCAATCAATGAATCTTAATTTTTCAATTTCATTGTAACAAAAAAAATGCTCTTTTCGGAATTATGGTGCTTTTTTGGCTTTTATCATGAATTTGCATTATCTTTGCCTCCATTATCGACCTTTTCAAACAGCATTTATCAGATAAAACGAGCTTGCTAATTTTCAGCCTAAGGTTCCCTGAAAACTTAAGCTCACAGGGCCAATTTCCGTTCCTATTTCACACGTTATTGTTGACACATGAACCAGTAGATAGAGAGTTGAACGAAAATGAATTTTTTTTGAATCCCAATCGGCTAGAATTTGGGAATATCACTATTCTGCTTCCATGTGTGCCTATGGCAGCAAAGATAGTGTTTGGAGTCAAGAGACGTAGTATTTCTCATGTTTCTGCTGCAACCTACGAAAAAGAGGATATAACTGTATTCCGTCACACTATAATTGCTTAATCGATCGCAATCAAACCGATTTGTTCGAATAACCACACTGAGCTTTTCTGTCCAAGAATCCGTCGTTGATTCCCCCTATTATCAACAATTTCAGTATTCGCTGATGAGTGCAGAAATTACGCAATTAATTTGAATTAAGTAGATCTGTACGTGGGATTTTTAATTTTCGAATCAGTAATTTTCGCCTTTTTAACCCCTTGAATTGACGTTCTTAGCGAAAATAATTAAAAGTATCAAAAAATAATGGAAGTAAAAGAACACGCGTGCATTGTAGACGACAGATTCGAGCTCGCAACCGAGCTTGAAAAGAGCATTGTCGAGAATTTTCGCGATCCTGTCTGCCTCGGGATCGTTAATGTGCTCAACGAGGCCAAGAAACCAGCCGAGTGCATCAACTGCAAACAAATTTATTGCTATGATTGTGCACATGACCTTCAAAATAAAAAGAAAACCTGTCCGCTCTGTCGACATAATTTCGAAATAGGCCCTATGAATCATAAACTGCTAAGCATTTTGCTTGATATCGAATGCAAGTGCCAATATTTCAGGCAGGGATGCTCTCATCGAGCGCCTCTAAAATTGCTCCTTTCACATCAAAAGGAGTGCGAATACAAAGGTCGTCCGGAACTCCCATACAACCCTAACCAATTAAATCGAAAAAGTTCTATTGGAGAAAAAGAAAGCAAGGTGATCGAGGACTTAGCGACGACGATCGAAGATATCCCCCTTGACGACGCCACGTTTAACGAAATAGTGGCTGCTGGTGCCTTTGACGAAAAGGGAAACATTGATTTCACGAAAGTTCAGAAGATTTTGCTCTCGAAAGAACGCATGGCTCATAAAACTAAACCGAAACCACACTACGTACCGGAGCAGTATGAGCAAGTAAGAAAAGGAAACGAGCGTGCTTTCTCAAAAGGCAATCGCTTAGAACCCGAGCATGACGCGTCGGGAAATCGAGCAATTAGTGTTATTGCGAATTTTATTGGAAATTTATTCGCTGGGAAAGATTCTCAAGATAAAAGAGAAGAAAGCAAATCCAATGTTCCAGTCCAAAGCCAGCCTAATCCAATGTACCCAAAGATAGGAATGGCGACTCAGTACCAGTATCCACAAGCACAAGAGATGGGCTCTCATAATAGTGGCTACATTGCCTCTAATTATGTTCCTTTGGACAACCGATATCGCTGTCCGAGTGGCCATTCGGTTGGACTCGTCGCCAATTTATCGCTCCTGCCCTTCACTAGTAATCAAAACTATCAGAAAAATATGTTTTATTGCCGACAGTGTCAGCAGACTCTGCCTGTGGGACCTGCAGGAGTCGTGCATTGCCTCTCCTGCCCGTTCGATATCTGCTCTGACTGCTTCAGAATACCCTTGACCTGCAAAAACAATCACTTGCTTCAAAAAACCAAGGATTTATCAAAGGCGCCGTTGCATTACAGAAGCAATGAAGCTACTTGCAACATCTGCGAGGTAAAAATCCTTCCAGCGAATGCAGGAATATTAGTGTGTACGAACTGTTTCTATCACGTCTGCCTCGACTGTGCTAGACCGCCAGTCGTGTGTCCGAACTTCCATCTCTTGAGAAGAGAAATCAATTTGAACCTCTTCCCGAATAAGAAATTCAAGTGCTCAGATTGCAAAAAGAAGAAAGACTTCATTGAAAAAAGCATCGGAGTTCTCATGTGTAGTCAATGCTCCTACTACCGATGTGAGGATTGCTTCATTAATAATAGACAACACATGAAATTCTACTGCTCAAAGCACCATCTGCTGCGTCGTCTTTTCAAATTCAAACACCCTGGGCTGCTGTCTTGGCAGATGCTGAACCGATACAACTGTCATGGCTGTAAAGAGTTGAAAGTGCTGGACGGGAAAGGCGTATGGAACTGCAAAGGCTGCAATCTTCATATATGCCCGAACTGCATAAAAAGAGCCTAATATGAAGTAGAGATGAGATAAAACTAGCTGCATTTTGTAAGCGTTTACTAATATCAAGCGAAGTTTGAGTATTTCACTCTCTTTTTTTTTCTTCACGTAATGCAGAAACAGATAGTAAGCTAATTATGTAAATACTATATATGCTATATATTGTTAAACTCTGCGGATTGAAATAAAGAGAATCAACAATGATTTTGTGAAATTTAGCAAAAAATTGAGTCTTTCTTTCTAAGATCGTTTGTCAAAATCCTCCTTTTCACTTTTCTTTGCGTGAAGAATCTATGTGCAATTTACCTTTGCGTTAGATTCACACATGCGCTATTTATTTCAGTTTTTTTCTCAATGAATCAAGCGATTAGGATCTTAAGTGAAGAAGAGCTTCAGCTTCTACAAGCTTATAAAAAGCAGCGGCTTCCGAAAATCATTCAAAAGCTCTCTTCAACTGGCCTGCGCTTTGATAAACTTCTGACTATAACGGAGCTGAAGCAAGTTATTAATGATGAAGCGAATGGAAACTATAACTCTGAAATTTTCGCCTCAATAATTGTTGCTTGCAGAGATGATTTGCTACGGAATAACAATCAGCTCACACTATATCAGTTCTTTGATAAGTACACAGAGATAGAATACAAGCTTCTCGCTGAACGAGAGCATCAAACGACGAGACTAACTCAGAATTCGATGATGTACAACAGCAAGGTAGCAACAGTCGAAAGCCCTTCGAAGATTCCAAAAAAGCGCTACGATAGCGATCTCCTGCGAATACAAATTATAGGTTTTAGATTCGGGACATCTATTCTCACTGATCTCGATGAGGATCGTTTCGAAATGATCTTGAATTCAAAGCTAACTAAGCAGCAGATGTTCCTACGTCACGCTTATCTCAACTATGCTATAGAGCATAAGCAATATCCAGTTCTTGAATTGTAATAGCGCTCTTTTAAATATGGATAAACTGGTTACTGATCTCCACTTTTGTTTAGAGAAATAGATGACCCTACAGAGATAATCACATTCCAAATGAGTGACCTTTATGAAAGAAGACGAGGCTATCTTGACAAGCTACCAGAGAAATATTTGGAAGTTCAAAATTTTTTGGATGAGAAGGAACATAATCTTAGCCTAACTTTCGAAAATAACGTCCCTTTTCAAAACGAAATTATGATCGAGCTTGATTTACAAGTTCAATATACCGACCGCAAAGTAATATGAAGTTGTAGTGGGCTATATTCAACTGAAACTACTTTAGAAAGGCAATACTCTCGCTCTAGAACTGGCCAAGATTAAGGAGCAAGAGGCACAAATTATACAGGCAAGAGAAGAAGTAATCCAGAGACTAGCCACTTTGCAGGATCTTTTCGATCCTGAAACAAAAGAAACAGCGAATAAAGATTTCGACACCATTCATTTTTCTCAAACCCAGAGTGATGTGTTCAGAGTTGAACGTAAGAAAGCTACGATTCCTGGGAGTCCTTCTCATCGAGCAAGATTATTCGCAATTCCTACTGACGATCAAGCAGAAAAGCAAGACCATGAGGATGAAATTGCGCGAATTCTAAAAAAGTTGATAATGAAAGTGAGATATATCAATTTGGGATATTTGCTCCTTTCATTGGTAATCGTATTCTACAGAATTGATTTGTTGGACGTAACAATGAATTATCTGAATATTTTGATTAAAATATTTCTAACTACTTCTAGATCACTATTGGAGTTGCGTTCTATGCAGGGGCTAAAGCACACGAAAAGTACATCTACCATGCTGAAATGACCTGTGCTTTTATCTGTGCAATAATATATTCGATATTATGCGACTTTATTTGGCTGGGAGTCAATAATAAAGTATTTCCCACTTTCTCAATACCCATGTGAACTTTTTAAAAGTTATTTTCTGTAGTCGCTTTGGGAGCAGATTCTTCGTCAGCTTTCTCGAAGACCATGATGGTGTTCTGCTATATCAGACTATTTTATAAGGTATTCGTATTAAATGCCCTCGGAATTTGACTCACTCTTGATTAGGTCATCGTAGTGTTCTCATATCTCGTGTATACGAAAACTCATCGTGAAGAAAAACTTGGAGACGGTTCGAGAGTTCAACGTGTCCCAGAGCACTACCGAGAAGCGATAAAAAGGTATAAGTCAGGATTCAAAATTCAAATATAGCAAATATACGATTTTCATGCATTATATTAATTTCTTAAAGTTCTCTCTTAAAAAAAAAAGCTGCAGTTAATCGCAGCGATAAACTCATCACGCCAGATTAATTCAAAAATCATCAGATTACAGTTGAGAGCTGTGAGTTACTAAATACATCGTTTTCGAAAAAACTTCGCTATTTTGTCTTTATCACTCAACTATCAATATGGAAAGTCTTCTTTTTGATTTGTTCATTTGTCCTTTATTTGATAAAACTAAACGATGGATTTTATCAACTATCCTTTATAGAGCAAGCTCATCACAACAGAATAAGTACAGTACGATACAATTCCATCATCACTATCTCCTAGGCTAATCCCTATTCGAACAAATTTTTCCAAATAACTGGTAAATAAAACTCATTCAACTCCCATGCGGCCCATTGAACGATCGTCACAAAGATGGTCTGAAGTATATATGAGAAGACCATTCCGATTATCAATCCGACGATAATATCTCCAATCCAATGAATAACAAAGTGTACTCGTCCGTACAGCGCAAGGAAGCAAATTATCAATACATAAGGGCAGTTGAAGTGATACATGCAGAAAGTAGCAAAGTACCCAGCTTGAATAGCGTCACCAGAAGGCATCGAGTTGAGTTTTTCAAGTCCTCTGAGGTATCCAGATTTGTTCACGTCGTCGGGGAAGACTGGGCGAAGTCTGCCGATTTTTCCCTTCAAGAAAACGCTCAGAAGCAGTGAGAGAGCTGCTCCCTCGAAAAACATGAAGAGGTAGAAGAAATTCTTTCCGGACAAGAAGAAGATGATAAGATAAACCGACACTAGGTTCTCAGGGTTGAAAAATCGAGCAAGGTAATAGATCACTGTGTTCAGTGGTCCAAAGTCGAGGTAATGGATGCGTCTGCTGTAGTGCTTGTCGAGCTCGTCAAGGTGCTTTAAGAGTCCCATCTTATTTTTTTTTTTGGTATTATTGATATTAAATATTAGCTTTTTTAAGGTTTCTCCCAAATTTAAAATTCAAAAGGCCTTAGAATCGACCCTCAGCGAAATACCTCCTGAGCTGTTACATTTCTTAACAGCTAAAACAATGAAAATAGTCAATTTTGTAAAACTTACCGCATGGAGTCTCGGCTTTCCAGATAGAAGAAGGAACTAGCTCATGGTCTTGAATGAGCACAATTTTAAAAATAGATTTCATCATGAATGTTCTTATCTGTGTTGAATGCAGCAGCAGAGAAGGAGCATGTATAACGGTATCAGTATTAGTTTGTGCAAAGCATTGCCGATTAAAACAAAAGAATAGTTACACTTTGATGAACAAGTGAATATATTACAATGTAAAATACACCAACTTTGAAGCAGTTGGTCAAATATCTCAGTTTTAGGAGGGCCGGTTCGAGTTTCGAAGGCTATTGACATTTTGCTCTTCTTCGAGCCAGCGTAGTCTCTGTCCATGATCCCACATGCCAATTTTATAAGTTCCATCTGGAAAAAACATTATTCCTTTTCCATGCTGGTATCCCAAGCGCCATTCACCATCATATCGCCTTCCATCGGACCAATAATACACGCCTCTGCCATGTTTCTTATCTTCAACGTACTCTCCTTCATATTTTCTGCCATCCTGAAAATAAAATTTCCCGCATCCATGCATTTTATTATTCTTCCATTCTCCCTCGTATATTTTGCCATCAGGCCACGAATACTTTCCCTAAAAGTGGAAACTAATAAGATTCATGACATATCAAGTCTTACAAAGCCATTGATGGCATTATCCTTCCAACTTCCTGAATACACTGAACCATCAGGCCAGTTATATGTGCCTATAACAGAGATGAGAGAGGTTATATATTTGCTAATCTTCAGAAGAAAAATACCCTTGCCATGTTTCTTTCCTGCTCTGAAAGTCCCTTCATACTTTGAACCATCAGCCCATTCTTCTTTACCATATCCGTGCTGAACATCACAGAACCACCCTCCGTCGTATTTAGTCCCATCTTTGCAATTGTAAATCCCGGCTCCATGAGCTCTATCATTCACAAAAGTCCCTACTCAGAGTACAAGGGGAATTTGGTTAGGCGAATAGAGAAAATTCTGCTAAATACCTTCATAGCAATCTCCATTTGAATGAAATAATTTGCCATAGCCATTTGCTCTGTTATTCTTCCATTCACCTTCATAACGAGTGCCATCGAGCCAGATTTGGGTTCCCTTCCCATTTCGTTTATTATTTATCCATTCTCCTTCATAAACCGAGCCTGATTTAAATTTATGCGTCCGTTTTATCGTTTTGTCCCTTTCTTCCTCCGACAACTTCACTAAGAAATATATATATGTCAATCAAATATCAAGCGAGAGCGTTTTACGGTCAACGTCTTCCATGTTTTCAAATACAAAATACCGCAGCGAGCCCTAAAATACCAAATTTACTCAATTACTCTGGTAATATAAGCACCTGATAAATTCCATTGATTGATGTATAAGCTCGCCTTGCCAGACAGCCTCTCCAATAAGCCTGGACTTTGATTATTTGTTTTACATGTTTGCTGAAATAATCCGGATCTGCCTAGAGAATTGACTGTTATCCAACAAGCTCCAATTTGGGGTCATTACCACGTAATTTGCGTTATATGAAAGATTTTTCAAAGATTCCTTCAATGAGGATGTATCTTTATTAAACTGTATGCTTTAAGTCAGCCCATGAAGATAGTTATTCAGATTACGTTCACTTCTAACTCTGCTCCCTTATCTGTTCGATTGCAAGCACTATCACAGGCTCCCATTTATTGATCTGATCGATTAATTTTTTTGGATTTAAAATAATTCGCTCGACAAATCGAAAATTATTCAGCATAAGCGTTAGGATTATCTGGCGCTTTTTCTTGTAATACAATTCGTTACATTTAAGCAGGACAAAGTGAATCCTTTCCTACTGAGCCTTGTTGCTTATTCAATAACACTATTAGAAAATTGATTGAATGGATGACTTGATTATGTGATACATCAACTATGAATTATCAATAGCAGACCCACAGAAAAGAAGTTGCCAAGTGCGTCTACACATACAAATAACAAATTTAAAACTGAACAAATTCTCTTTCTTCAAGAATGTTCATACATAATCCAAATTTGCCAATCAGACTCTCAGGCAAGGATCGAAAAATTTTACAAATACCTAACAGGATCGAGATCTTGATTTTTTAGCAGAACCTTTAGGATTTTGGAGAGGCGGATCTATCATCATGTCTTGGTTTTTTTTCGCTTGCTGTCTCTATTGAACAATTATCATTATAATGTGAGTTAACAATGTAAAGGCGAATATATTACATCAAGTGCATCTGCGAGCTCGAGTATCGCCTGATCTTTTTTTTCTATTTCATCTTGTGCAGCCGCGTAAAGTGCTTCCAGTTCCATCACCCGATTCCTTAGCTATCATGAAATTTCACGATCATGGAGAAACATGCTTAGATTACCTGCGAATTCTCATCTATAGCTTCTTTAAGAGCTTTTTTCAGTGTTTTTGTATATTCATCTTCTTGCTCGAAAACAGAAATTCCCGCTTTATTCATAGAATTTGAATTGCCCTTCCCGAGCTTCTCGCTTCCAAGAAAGCTTTTAGATATGGAGTTCTCTGTGAAGTTTTGACTGTCCACGGAGTCGGTGGTAGCGTTATTAAGGTGACCAAGAGGTCTTCTTTTCGAGTTGTTCGTGTTTGTGAGGTTCGACATTTTAGCGGTTTTTTGAATTATCTAATAAATTTATAGCGGCTAATTGAGCTGTAGATCGGATAAACAACCCTCAAAGACTCCTTTAATCTGTTTATAAGTAAGAGACACTGTCGAAAAATCTACTTGTCTTCTAATAAGAAAACATTTTGCATTGAAATACACAATAACTAAAAAGGAGCTTCTTTTTTAGCCTGGTTAAAGTTCCAGAAAGCTTGAAATAAGCGTATGTTTAATGGCAACATACCGAAAATTGTTTGAATTCATGATAAGTTGAATTCAAGCGCATGGCGACAAAACGTGGGAACTCAAGCTAAAAAGATTGGGACACTATGGCTTAGTTTGATTTCGTATTTGATTTATAATCACCATTTAAATGTAAGTAAATGGTTAGAATTATAAAAGAAACTGCTCACAAATTCGGTGAGTGATTAAGATTAAATTTGACGCATTATCTATTCGATAATATGGTGTTCCTTAAAAGGAATGAGGAGATTTGGACGGATCTAACGGTCAACAAAGCTCAAATCAGCAGAGGCTTCATTATCAGCATCTGCCCAATTCACTCGCTTTCCCTCTTTCCAAACCCCTATTTTTACAGTTCCGTCCGCACTGATAAACTTCCCTTTGCCATGTTGTTTCCCATCGGACCACATCCCTTGATACTTTCTGCCATCCGCCCACGTGTAAGTGCCAAACCCTTCTTTTTTATCATTGACGTAATTGCCTTCGTATTTCCTGCCATCGGCCCAGGTGTAGGTACCTTTGCCATGCATGTTGTTGTCAAGCCATTCTCCTTCATAACTCCTTCCATCCGTCCACGTGTAAATCCCCTACAAAGCAGTCAGAAAACAAAATAAAGCTGCGGATTTGATACATATCCAGTAATTTTATTATCTTTCCATTCACCAACGTATTTGGACCCATCGATCCAGAGATACGTCCCGAGTCCATGTTTCTTTCCTTCCTTGTAGTTCCCCTCGAACTTTGATCCATCTGACCATGATTCTATTCCAAAGCCGTCTTGTAAATCATCTTTCCATTGCCCTTTGTATTTTGCTCCGCTCTTATGAGCGTATACACCGTAACCATTGGCTTTATCATTGACCCACTGACCTTAAATTACACAGTTATCTCACAAACTAAGTAGAAAAACAATTTACCTTCATAAACGTCGCCATTGGCGTGGTAGAATGTTCCTTTTCCATCAGCCTTACCATTCTTCCACTCACCTAATGGGAATGAATGGTTTCAATTTGTCGTATTTACAAGTGCATACCTTCATATTTTGCTCCGTCCGGCCAGATTTGAACACCATAGCCTTCTCTATTATTTCCTATCCATTCTCCTTCATAAACTGCTCCTGATGAGAACGTGTATGGAGGACGCCTCTCTTTCTTTGCAGCACCATCATGTTTCGCTGAATATTATGTGATGAGTCTTTCAAGATGTCCACTGTTCTATTATTACCTGATTCTTTCTCCTTAGAGCTGGAGCTCTTGACTGCTCTTAGCGCCTAATTATTATGATACATCAAATCCATTCACGGGCAACTGAG
>ENA-UOTZ01000284-UOTZ01000284.1-compost-metagenome-genome-assembly--contig:-NODE-284-length-42677-cov-8.709014_pt1 | contig 42677 bp, 32 predicted proteins | sample MGYA00238144_ERZ746983 | MGnify/ENA primary metagenome ERZ746983 (study PRJEB28759, sample SAMN06268863) | compost metagenome | isolation source: single cell | place: USA: California, Emeryville, Joint...
TTTCTCAAGAACATGTTCAGTTTGATCAAGGCGCTTGATGCGAATTTCTTCATTTTTTTGTTGCTTTCCAAGCCGTACTCAAACAGCATTTGAATATCGAGAATATGGTCGGTGAAAGGAATGAACGTGCGTTTCTCTACAATAATGTTGACGAACTCGAAAATGGTATTGAGTACGAAATTTTCGTTGAGCACAATTGAAGAGATGGTGTTTTTGTTAATCTTGCTGAAGACAAAGAGGATTGTCTTATCGAGAAGGTCATCGGTGATGTCGATTTTGCTGTTGAGCACCATGAAAGTGCAGAATACGTCGAGGTTAACCAAGACAGCAGCAACGTTCTCGTCTTTATCTCTTCTTGAGTCCATGATTCCCAGCATTTCTTGAATGTTTTTGAGTGTTTGGTCGGTTATTGGTTTGACTTTTATGATTTCTGCACTCACCTGTTTGGAGAACACGGGAATGATGTTTTTAAAGACAATAACTCTCTTGAAGAGAGGTTCAATGCCTTCATTCGTCAAATTTTTGCTCATCTCGAGGATCTCATTGAGTGGCTTGGAGATAGTAGCATCGAAAAGCAATGGGACCAGATCCTCTTCGTCTGGATAGTTGGAAAGAGCAGATTTTAAAAACGTTTTGATACCATGCGCATATCCTAAAAAGTTCTCGCGGGATTTCTCAAGAGCATAATTCAAGAACTCAAGGACCACAGGGATCTTCTCTTTGCTAGCCACTGCCTTTAGAAGCAATTCCAAAACAACGTCATTCGTGACTTTCAGAAGTGTTTTCTTCTCCTTTCCATGGACAATGAGTGCGTTGGAGGTGCTCAGACTTAACATGTCGAGGATAAACCAGAATTTCTCCTTTTTCAGGTCTTCTTCGGTCTTTAATTCAAATAATTGATCGTAACCTACACCAAGAGACTCAGCAGCCCGGATCAATATGATGAGGAAGACCCAGATTCTATGCGAGATCATTGAGTCTTTGAAATTGGCTGGTTGAAGGGTCAATTTGGTCAGCTCGGTCAACACTTCTATTTTCTTTTTGCCGCTGATGATACTGAGGTACTCTTCGGTCATTTTACATAGTGCACCAAACTGTTTCTCGTCAGCACTAGCAGGTGAATGTAACTCGAACTGCTCTTTGATTCTCTCTCTGATTAAGACCAAGAAATATTCTCTAAGTGCGCGGGAGAGCACAGGGAAAGGTTCGACAGTGATTGCATCTAGTTTCTTGATAAATCCGTGAATAATTGAGATTTTTCGGCTATGACTGGAGTAGCTCGCATAGAGCACATTCAAAATATCCAAGAGTCTTAAGTGAAGCGTTTTCAGCTGATCGAATACAACGGAAGTCTGATTGAGTCCCCCTTTGGCCCTAACGGTCCTAGGGTCAGAGTATTTTTTCATCCAGAAGTTCACGAGTTTGAATGACAAGTCGAGTTTTTCAATATACAGCGAAATTTTCTGGGGGTTATTCTTCACTTCTAAAGTAAACTCGACAATATCTGACAGAATTTCCTGACTGACTCCTTCCTCCACGGATCCGCATAGCAGCAGAGTCAACACTGGGCAGAGGATTCTCAGTTTATCGCTTCTAAACGCGAGTTTGCTGTACTTTAGGACGATTTGCTGAAGGGTTTTGCTATTAATGATCGCCGTGTCAGGTGTGACGTCCTTTGCTGAACCAGCGACCTTGTCGAGCATATTATCCTCTGCTTTCTTGTTTGCTTTTACGTTGTTCAGGTCTGAGAAATAGCGCAGAGGAAGCGCTGGGCAGATCAGGTAAGAAACCAAAATGAGTAGCATCAGAGAGTTTTTATCCACGCGAGCTTTGATCATGTCTCCTTCAAACAATCCGAGGTAAATTTCAAAAACAGGCTGAAGTTTCTTCTCGAGGTCGCCTTTTCCGGAGGACGCGCGCAATAATTGCAACAGCAATTTTGCGATTTGAGCAGAAATGCTTTCTGCCGACGTGAGCTTCATTACATTTGACACAGAATCAATATATTTCTTCAAGAGACTGCCAGTGAGTTCAAGTGAGGTCTGAAGGAGGCTTGGAAGAACCTCAGCGATTAACCCAGCATTGTTCTCTAAAACAATAGTATGGAGCTTCTCAATGCGCAAGATTCCTCCGAAATTCTTTTCGATAGAATCGTCGCTAAGCGTCTTCACATCAGGGTTCAAGAGCGAGTCTCTGACGTCTTTTTCGATGCCTTCGTAGGTCGCGTTGAACATGTTCTTTGCGATTGTATAAAAGCTTGATTCTTTGGATACTCTCGTGAGGTTCATGAGGACTACGAGGTAATTCTCGAAGGTAGAAATGCTGGCTAAGCACTCTTTGAACTGTTTTCTCAGGGTCTTTTCGACGTCCTCGAACAGTTTTTCGCTGATTTCTGGTTCAAAGGTGATCATTTTGATGATATCACCGAAGAAGTCTGGAATTCTTTTATAAGGGCTCATCGTATTGTCAGGTTTATTGCTTCGTATGAACTCATTCAAAGGTGCAGTGAGCACATCGTTCACCAGTGCCCTCGAAGTATTGAGAATGTTCTTGTGGTCGCCTTCGTTGCCTGCTGCCGCGGCCGCGTCGATGAAAGGCTTTATTCTCTTGATAATGCAGAACATTGCGCATTCATAGTAGCATCGAGCTAATTTATCGCCGAAGAATTTGATTTCCTCGTGGTTGAAGCCCGCCAGTAAATGCTCAAAGAATTTCTTGTAGATCGCGACTCTTTCGTTAAAGTAATCTTTCAATTTGGCGTTCTCCATGTTGAAATTGTTTCCGTAGAAAGAGAAAACCACGATCAAGTTTTCGTACATGTCAGCCCCAATACCATAGCCGCAGGCTTTAATGCAATTGAGAAGTTTATTCTCGTTTTTTTTGAATATATCGACCTTTTTCCAAATCTCATCGTCAATTAGCTGCAAATAGCTTGGCAGGGCCAGTCGCCATATAGCTCGCTGCACCAATCGTTCCTTGTCGTCGAGGTTTTCGAGGAGAAGGTTAGCAAACGCCACTGTATTTGTGGCCAAGCGCTCCTTTGGGAAGAATTTTGGGAGCTGGCTGATGAACTCGAACACCATTGAGCGGATTCTAGGCCTTTTACGGTTGCCTTGAAGCACTGAGAGCGTCGATTTGGTTGTTTGGAACTCATCGAGTCCGAAGAGTCCAGCAACGGCATCGAGGTATTGTCCTTCTTGTGGCGCGCCTTTCATCAGCTCGAACCCTTTGATGATCGAATTAAACGCCTCAATAATCAGTCTTTCGATGATTTCATCGGCAATGACTTCCTCCAAGTTCATATTTTCTTCAATGAGCTTTTTCGGGGTCAAATGGAAGACGAAATCGGCCTGCGATAGAATATCCTTGTGATATGTGAAGAAGACTAGTGAGTGCTTATTCTGAGGGAAAACTTGCTCGAAGGCCCTCGTAGCAACAGTGCTAATCTCTGAGTTAGGGTCATTCATACAGAAGAACCAATGCGCAAATAGATTCGGGAGGTGCGGTGCGATTGCTTTCTTCAATTTGACGACTTGTAAAGACAAGATTTGGTTCGATTCTTCAATGATTTTCCTATCATACTCGTTGTTTACGAATTGTTTGTATATGTAAATCCAGGTTGGGAAAAACGATTTTAGGAATTCTTCATCGCGCTTTTCTAAAACTGCTCGAAGGTCTTGTAAGGCCTTAAGCTTGGTCGTTTCATTTTTCTTGTTGATCTTCAACATGATCCGATTGATCTCAGCATCAAATGATTGATTTGGGATGATGTCGGTAGCTTGAGTGCTGGTCGAAGTTTCAGAGCCCGCTTCGGGTTCCATTTGGCCTTGGTACATGCTGGAAAGCTGAGAAAAGATGTTGACATTGGCGTTGATATTGCCGAGAAGGAAAAGTTTATCATCTCCTTTCTGAAGTGTCTTTTTCTGCTTTTGTTTCGCTGCTTTAGCTTTGTCACTTTCTTCCATCTTCTACTAATTTATCTGACGTGGATTTTTTGTCTCAGAAATTAATTGCAATTAATCTTGGTATTCCACCTAATATAAGAAGGTAAATCCGCGATTCGTAGTTGAACAAATTTATTTGATCAGAATATAAGTCCTCTTGACGAATAGGATGCTTCCACGATAAATTAAGAGCAGAAATGGTCAAATTTAGGGTTAATTGTTAAATTTTACAACTGAAATCACTTCAAGCCTTTCCACCAAGTAATAGCACTAAGTTCCCATCGGTTGCGACCAAAAAACTCTTTGATTATGGATATGGTGATGATGGGAGCCTTTGGTAGTGTTGGAAAATAGTTCAATTCGAACTGAATTTAGCCAGGGTACAACAAAACATTATTATGCGGCAAAATTAATCATTTAACTGCTTAACGTACACTTATTAAAAACAAATATAACTACGAGTATGGAAAATATTCAGGTAGCATTGAGATTGCGGCCTCTGAACAAACGAGAGGCTAGCCGCAATGAAGAAACCGTATGGAAGATCCCGAATTCTGCAACGGTATGTCTCGAGAGCGCTGCTCTGAAAGAATTGGTGGCGGCAAAAAAGATTAGCAGCAGCACGAAGAACGTGTTTAACTTTGACTATTGTTTCAATCCAACGCACGATAATCTTCATCTCTACAACTCGATGGTGAAGAGAATCGCGCTTTCGAGTCTAAACGGCATCAACGGCACTATCTTCATGTATGGGCAAACCGGAAGCGGAAAAACTTATACGATGATGGGATATAATAAGCACGAAGAGCAAAAGGACTATGACACGTAAGAGTCTTTCAATGACTGAGTAGTTAACGAGCCAATGATTGAATTAGATGCGTTACACAGCCTAAAGTGAAACAAACACAACCCAAGGCCAGTCCGGCGAAAGGTTTCGATGAAAAGGGCAACAAGCAATATGATTATTTCGACTATGTTGAGAACTACGATCGAGGAAATTACATCATCACTGATATTTCCGCTTCCACTGGTATTTTGATATTGTCGTTACGAGACATTTTTCAGGCGATTGAGAAGGTATATTGGTCTCTTTGATAATTTATTTAACTAACGAAACCCATTAGGATTTGGACAAGACGTATTTCTTACGCTGCTCATATATCGAAATCTACAATGACACTATCTTCGACTTGTTGAAGCCTCCAGAAAAGCTGGGAGAAACTCTAACAGTGAATGAGGATCAGAAGAAAGATTTTTATATAAAAGGAGTGACTGAAGATTCTGTGTCGAGTATTGCGGAGATTTTGGAGAAGCTTAGGAAGGGGGAATCGAATCGGCACTATGCTCGGACCTGCATGAATCATTCGAGCTCGCGGTCTCACACGATATTCAGGCTGCTGGTTCAGACGGTAACGAATAATTTTATAAGAGAGTATCGCCGTGAAATGAGAGAGAAAACAACGAACATCAATAATGATGAGTTGAAGAATAAGATGTCTGCAAGTGAAGTTGATCAAGCAAATGTTGAAGAAATTGGAGGAGGGACTTTGGTGACAGAATCGCTCTTAAATTTCGTTGATTTAGCTGGAAGCGAGAAAGTGTTAAATCATCACGAGAAAAGCGAGGACCAAACCCAGTAATTTAAACACTACATTGATGGTGCTAATTTTTTTACTTTGTCTTAGCGACGAATCAAACAAAGTAAAGGATCGGATCAAGGAAGGACAGTATATCAACAAGAGTTTATTCTTTCTAACTCAAGTCATCTCGCTGAAAAGCGAAGGAAAAGCGTAAATTACACTATCTTTATGGTCCATACAATGACTTTTTGATGGATAGGAACGCACATATCCCTTACCGAAATTCTCCGTTGACAAAGATATTAAGATCTTCTCTTGGAGGAAATTCAAGGACTTTAATTATTTTATGCGCAACTCCAGCTCTCTCCCAATTCGACCAGACGATGTCAACTCTCAGATTTGGAGTCAATGCGAAGAAAATTGAAAACAAAGTAACGATTTTTAACTATCTTGCATAATTCTATCTCTTACAGGTTTCAGCAAACATCATAACAAGCAATGACAATGAAGCGCTAAAAATATTAATTGCAGACTACGAGAAGAAATTGAAAGTACAGTTTTGTCATTAACAATTCAATCCTTACCTCTTCCATCTTACAGGATATCGAAAACACTCGTGCCGAAGATCAAACCAAACATACCCAACTGATTAGACAAATAGAAGAGCTTCAGACGCACAAGAAGCAGCTGACAGAGAGATTGAACCAAATGATGAGAGTTAATTTGAACCAATTGAGAGGCTCCATACCAGGAGACTACCTCACTCGCTTTTTTACTCAAGTGAAAAGAAACACGGTTCATTTAGACCGTGCCGGAGATTTAATCTTACCAAACTGTCTCACTAAATATTATTCAACGTCGATAACGAACTCAGATGCTGGGAGGACTGATGGGAAATTGGATCTCAATCGCGATTTGAGATTAGTCTTCGATGCAGAAGGTCGCTTTGCGGTTCAAGCACTAAAAGTCGCGAAAAAGCAACATCCGCTGCTCCTGAAAAAGGTCGAGCTTTATAAAAACAATTTCGAAGCAATTGTGGAGGAATTTGCTGGACTCTTTGAATTACAGTCCGAGACCTCCAACAAAGTAAAATACCTCGAGCAGAAACTAAAGGAGATTGTAGAGGTACACAACCAACAGGTCGATGAAATTGACGTTTTGAATACGAATCTTGATCTCTTTTGCCAGCTGAAAGGAATCGCGGACGTCGAGACGTATGACCTCGAAGAGATGGAGAAGATATTCTTGAGGAACCTCGATATCGTGAAAAATGAGAAAGCGAGAAGGCACTATCTCTCAAAGATCAAAACGCTGGAGGCAAACTTAGGAGTGCAAGAGACTGGTCATAACGAGAGTCAAAAGGAAAACGCGGCTGAAAAGAAAAAATTGTCTTTCCAAGAAATAATTCAAGGGGGCCAGCTAACAGACGAATCGCTGGTTTCTCGAAACAATTTTGAAATTGAAGAGTTAAAAATTAAGCTCATTGGACAATTTAATCAGGGAATAGAGTCACTGGATGCAGAAATGAGCCAAGCAGCGAGAGAAGTAGACCAAGCAGAGCTGATTTTGAGAGATAGAGAACGAGAGCTAAAGAAAGAGCAATTTATCCGAATTGAAGGGAGAGGCAGTTTTAAAGCTCCGGCGAGTGAAAGTTCAACCCCTCGACCAAGGCTCTCGAAATCAAAGCTGCGTTCTCCTAAACTAGACATTGGAAAATCACTGGAATCGATGAGCTTAGACTCTGAGGCAGTTCTGTCGAGGCGCGCAAGTTCGCAAACTCCTACAGTCAAATGCTTTACGAAAACCTGCAAGGATGGTGAAACCTCTCCTTTTTCGAGACGATCAGAGAAGTCTGAGAGGGTCAATCGACATAAAGAGGAACTCAATGAAGTCTCAGCTGGTAAAAATAATGCTCAGTTCTCGAAATCAGGAAAAAAACTAAAGGCCTTAAAACGATCAGTTGAAAGAGCCAAGAGCAAGTCACAGACGACGACTAACCCTCAAACAAAAGAGAACTCAATGATCGCTAAGACTAATAATAATAGTATTCATAGCGATTCTGGCATTTTCGAGAAAGAGCAGCACCTATCCTTCGGGCATCAAGAGCAAAAGTCTCAGGGGACAGAACAAAAGGGTGGGCATAACCAAATCACGAAATTGAAACTCACAAGTCCGATGAATCCATCTGCCACACAAGACCGATATTTCGAAGAATTTTCTCTATGTGCAGATAGTTTTGACTGTCAGTCACCCAGAAGATTAGACTTAAGTCCTGATCCTGGTCCAGTTGTCCATTTTGAGAATAAGTTGCCCAAGACTGAAGCCTTTGGGGCGCAAAAAGAGAATATGGCTGCTAAATCAGGCAGTTTTACAAAGAAAAAGCAGACGATCTCTTCTACACCAAAGCTATCAGAAAACTCATTGGGCTTAGTTGATAAATCCCTACTGAAGACGTACACCCCAATTCGGTTAGAAAAAGCCTTACAGAAGCACTGCTTAAATAAGAGCGTTGATATAACTGAAAAAAAGCAGGGGACTGCGAATGAAGTTAGAAAAGAAGAATTGCAAGCTGCTGAAAATAAGCTCAACCCTTCAAAGAGTAAAACTGACGGAACAAAAGCAAAGACCACTGTAAAATTAGTAACACCGGAGAAATCTTCAAAGATAGCAAAATTAGGCGCTACAGCACTTCAGCAACTTGCTCCGCAATTGATTGTTTCAACCACGAAAGAAATAAAATCAGGAGAACGCTCCATGAACCAAAGCGGAGAGGCTGACTCATTAAATGTGACGCATATCGAACCAAACGAGACATTCTTCACAAATTCTATTTTCACGATAAAAGGGGAAAATAATGAAAGTCCTACCCGTGTTGCTAATTTCTGTGAAATTCAAGAGAGTGCCGATGCGCTCGACTCGGAATCTGGAAAGGTTTCCAGCACTAATCAACCCCCAAACCTTGATTCGGTGACGAAAGTACGCAGACCCAGAGCTGCAAGGAGCAGGAAAACAAGCGTTTGTGACCCGAATTTGCCTCTCTTCCAATAAGAATCCTTGATTAAGTGAAGCATCCAATATAATAAAACTGTATCTAGTTCCTATTGCTTTAGATGTAGTTCACTTTATTGAATTTTTTTTCTCTCTCTCGCTACAATCGTCTATGTGATTAAATAGTAGCAAGGAACTCTCAGCTGTTTAAATCTAAATCCTTTAAAAAATTAATTCTCTCAGCCCATTTACAAAGAAGATGTTTCAGCTTAGTTGGAAGGATATAAATGAGAGTCAGTTTCCAGAAAGTACTGGTTTGCAGTCTGAAAACGCTGTTGTTTATGAACAGATCAATTTACATTAATTGTAGAGTTAAGACAATGGAAGATATTTAAGCAGTGGCTCCAAGCTCGAATCCATGAGAGTCATATGCTTTTAAGTTCACCTAGTTGATTATAGGAAACGAAATATGGAAAATTAGACATACCTCGGACGAAATATCGCTAAAAGACTCGGTGTCTAATGAAGTCGCGGACTCGCGCATGAGTTTGTGACGGGCTAATTTGCAGAATAATTAATTCATGAAAAAAACGAACCAATTTATTTCATTACCATTGTGCAGCAATCTTTTACCATCTTCGATTTTTTCGTTGGAAAATTTCTCGCTAAACTCAAACCTGCTGATCCCGAGGCCAGTAAGAATTCTGCCATAAACATCAAAAACATTGAAAAGGCAGAGAACGATTAATGTCATAGGGAAAAATGATTGGAAACTGATCCCAACTAGAGGCACGAGATTCACGTCACCTAATGACTGCAACATTGAAATCTGGATTAATGATGAATTGCCAAGTCTCTTACCGCGTTAAATGCAGTGTCTTTGACTCTCACCAACAGCAGGAAGTTGAAAACCAACCCGAATGCAATTCGAGTGAAATTCCTATGAGGCCGCCATACATAAGATCAGCAAATAAACCCAAAAGTATTCAGTTACATCGCGGCGAATATCAAACTGCCGGAATCAGTATGATGACGAGGGTAAAGACCGTAGAGCCCAGCAAATTTCAGGTTAAACAGCCCGATATAGCAGCAAATTGAGATATAGAGCAGAGGAATCATGCATAAAAGCTGAAGTTGAAGATTAGGCAACGATTTCTTAGAGACATCGATTACTTGGGTCTTGAGGTAGCTACTTTCTTCCCTCACGGCCCAACCGAAGAGACTCAGTTGGTAGTCTTGGAAAATCGTTATCTCACCAACCACGACAATGATTGAAAAAGCGGCGAACACGAAACCCAGAGCAAACACAAGCTTCGGTTCGATTTTTGTAAACCAATACCATTCTAATGATATCATAAGCACCTTAGAAAAACACGTATGCTTATACTAATAGTGTCAACAGGTCTGAACCAACTTCGCTTGCTTGGATGTATCGAAGAAACGATACGCTTCTCACGAGAATCCGAACTTTTGATCACATCCTCGAGGAAGAGCGCGCCTTCTAGTATAGTTTCCCATTCGCATTCCAGCCGCCGAAGTTCGCTGGTTTTTCGTTTCACTGTCGTGTGTAGTTGGACCAGCTTCGATAGATTCACTTCTCCCAGCTCTTGTGCCCAGAAAGAACTCTTGCTGCTTTCTTGTCCTATTCTTTTGCTCTTATCAAGGACTTCTTGGGGAACCTGATAAAATTTTAGTGGTATAGGCTACATCTATATTGATTGACAGGATACTATGCTGAGAACAACTTGTGCCAAACTTTTGAGCTCTTGGCTTACGTCATGCTTTTTTTCAATAAGAGTCAGCATCTAAAAAGTGAAAGTTATGAAAAAACTCTTAGATGCGTGTAGAAAGAGTACCTTTATTAAATCTTCAAGTTCAAATGCTGTTGATAGTCGCTGCTCATCATTGACTGCCGCTTTAAATTGATAGAATCTAAAATATTTTTGGCGTTTCTTTCTTGATAATAAAATTTGGTACTTGAGAATAAGATTTTTGTCTCTTTTTCTGAGCGCTCTCCTGGGAATAATAACTAGGCCATATCCCAATAGCACTATTGTCAGGAACACGCCACTAAATAAAGATTATTTCGTCAGAGGAAGTAAGAGCTGCTTACAAGCAATTCGCTAAAGCCTTGATCACTGAAAAGAAATTCTGACTAGGAAACAATTACAACTCATTGAGAGAGAGAGAATTAGATACCTGTTTATCTGCTCAGTAATAATAAGATAGATGATAAATACGATTCCCAGCACTCCACATACTCCGTAGAAAATTAGATTCAGTTTGACTGATCGCTTGAACTTCTCTTTAGGAGTAAAAGCTCCAGAATCTACGTATTCTTGAATCAATGGGAGGATAATCCTGAATGCTTTTAGTAAGATAATGGCGCTGAATAAATGCTTTTCACCATGCCAATATGAATAACGTCCAATATATTGCCTTCCACCATAATTTGTAAGTTTCATAGTGGCTATCGACATCAGGGGATTCATCATTCGTCACGGTCTAATAGATTATGCCTCTCTTGACAATAGCATGTGATTTACATAATATATGTCATCAGGAAGCAGTACAATTGGCGCAAAAGTCATGAACCAGGAGACAAACACCACAACTTTTATTCGAAATGAGACATCTTTTGCCGCGTAATACCAGAGTAGGTATGCCGTAAGCACAAACAAAACAATAATTTTTAGAGTTAAGAAGATTTCCATCTTCGCTATAGATATTTTCTTCTTTTTATTATTTATTTCACGATATTCAAATCAAAATTATTTACAATGATAGTATCAAACACATTATCAAAGGAATACCCCTCATCGTAAACGAAAAATGCAGCTTATAAACTTAAGAAACACTAAGATTAGTGTTTATCTTGAACAATTCTTGCTGTGAACATAATAATGCATTTAAATTAATAAAAAATACACTAAATTACCTCTGATCCCTCTGGTTTACTTGGATTTTTCTTTTCTGGCTGCTTCAAACTATTTGAGATCATATTAAGGTCTTCTTTCAGCTCTTTAGCTGAAGTGATTTCAGGCAGGGGCTGGAAAATCTTTTTAGGTTCTGGGTTACCGAGATACTTGCTTTCTGCGTTAATGACCATTCCAAGCTAAACACATTCATGTTTTATTTTCACGACGATAATTGTGGAACTGTTACGCGCTGACGTAATAAAGCGTTTTCTTTTTCTAATTTTGAGATTTTGCCGGTCATGATTTCTTTATCTTTTTGCTCTTGAAGAAGGTGCTTGTCCTAATGATTTGAATGATTGAAATCGGAGTGATGATCGGAATGCACTGGGTACCTTTGCAATGATTTTTTCGCGGAGTTCAGCGCTGCTTTTCTTCAGGGCATGATTTTTTTCAGCAACCTGTATGAAAAATGTTATGCGAAGCGATAAGTATGAACATTTACGTCGTTAAGACGAGTATTTAAGTCTCCAAGCATTTCAGCCATCTGACGGAGTTGTTTCTCTCGTGTTTCAAGGAGCTCGTGTAGTTGATTGGTGTCTAACTGAGGATCCTTCTTGCTCATTTAAATTAAATAAATTGCTCTTTCTAAGCAGGTTCGTTTGGGATTAACTAAATTAAATTCGAAAATTATATGATATCAAAATCCAAGCTCGTTAGAAAAGTAAATTCTTCTTTCAGCAGAGCATGATAGTTCAACAATTTAATGCAATTGATTGCTAGAAGAGGAAATGTTAACACTGTGGTTTCTTTGATGGCACTGATTTAATAAAAAACCTCTGAGTAATATAGTAATTGAAAAATTGAAGTCAGTAGTAGTAGCTGAAAAAATAATTTTTTTAGGACATAGTTATTTTGAATTGTAGATGTGCTTCCATGGAAACCACTTTGTATTTTCTCAAAATGTAATATCTGCAATCTTCTAGAAATGACAGTTTTAACTTTTGAAATGTACAAATAATATTCTTTATTAATGAAAGTCACGTTTTCTGTGCATAGCTCCTGCTGTCTTGTCTCATTAACTCAATAGAGGGAAAAAATTAATATCATGAAAGAAGTAATTAATACTTTCATTCAACAGCCTCAGTCTCAGATCCACATTTCAGATGCTTGAGACTTAAATTGAAGCTATTCTCAGAAGCAGCAGCTGAGATCTCTGACAACGCACTACCTACTGAATAATTGAATATTTAATCGCTAAATTAAATTCAGCTCGGAAATTTCCTGTAAAGTTCATGAATTATTCTAAAAAAAATTTTATCTATTGAAATTATTCAAACCATCGATTTTTCCCTTCTGAGAGCAAAGTTGACCAAAACATCAGAAACCCAACCCATTTAACTTCTCAACTACAATATGTCCTATTAAATGGTCTTTTTAATCCCCTCTGATCGTGTTCAGGACCAAAAATAGTATATTCCAAAACATCAATTTCAGCAGAAGGTGTGATTCTTACGGAAAATTTACTGAATAATTTTAAATTTTCAACTATTTAAGCTGTGATTTGCACCTGAGTTATATAGATAAATTTCATCTTCAACGATTTTATTACAACACAAACCTTTTGAAATGAGAACAATTATCTTCCTTGCAGCTATCGTAGCTCTAGCTTCCTGCAAAGGCATTGTTTTCCCGATAGAATGGCCTTGGACTCACTTTGATCCACTTGATACTGCCGATAATCTGGTGATCGAAAAATACCTTGGTAAGTGGTATGAAATCGCCGTTATCCCATTCTATTGGGAGAGAGACTGTCTTTGTACTTACGCAAATTACTCTCTCAACACCGATGGCTCTATTAAAGTTCAGAACTCCTGCAAATATAAGTCTCTCGACGCCAACTTCACAACCATGACTGCTACCGCATGGGTCGCAGAGAGTCCTTCAAAGCTCCAAGTCGAGTTCTTCTATCCATTCGATGCCCGCTACTGGGTGCTTAGGATTGATAACAACCACACTTATGCTCTGATAGGCGAGCCAACAAGAAAATACCTCTGGATTCTCTCGAGAACACCTACCTTGGATACTAAAACTTTCAATGATCTCATTACATATGCCAGATTAGTCGGATTCCCAGTCGATAAGTTGGTGAAGACAGTTCAGGAATGCTAACAATCTCTTGTTGCTTTCACAACATCAGAAACTGGAGAGAGAGAGAATTGATATTCATTAAGATAGGAACTATTGTTATTAATTTGGCATTTGCTCTCTGTAAAGATTCATCGTGATCTGAATAATATTAGCAAATGCTTGAACAAAAAACTTTAAAAAAAGTTTGTTCTTGAAATTGCCTCGTTAAGGCATTGTACCTTCTTCATAAAAGCAGCCGCTACAATGTTTCGACAAAAAGTTTTCTTCATTAGAGAGAAAATATAATACTCCTGACATAAATCACACATTTATCGTTCAGAGCGTGCAAGACATACATACAATGATCTTCCAGACAACTAAATAGTGAAGATAGTAATAATTGAGCGGGCTCCAGCATAACGTCATATAACAAACAAATAAACACGATATCTTATTCTAAATGTAAATAGTAAATTTAACTCCTAACCGGAGATTCCAGTAGAAATTCGCGAATTATTCTAAAAGGAAAATTCAAAATTTTCCAAAGTATTGCTTTTCTCCTCCAAAACAAACACGGTTTATTTCACAACCAAAAAAAAAAAGAGACATGGCTCTTTGAATTTCGAATTTGCAAGATATCTCGATCTTGAATACATTCTCTGAGTTGAAATCATTTCATGGAATTTATATTTCTTTCCTGAGATCGCGTTCAGTGAAAAGAGATTTTCGATTTCAGTAACTTCGTGATTCCTGCTGACAATTAGATCGAAATTCTTGGAAATTTCAACTATTTAAGCTGGAAAATTGATATGAGAATGATATATTTTCTCTCTCAATAAACCCATTAAATGAAAACAATTTTCCTTTTTGCAGCTCTCATAGTTATCACTTCCTGCAGAGCCACTCGGACAGGCTACGATCCTCTCGATACTGCCGATAATTTTGTTCTTGAAAAATACGTAGGCAAGTGGTACGAAATTGCTGCTCTTCCAAACGAATTCGAAGTAGGATGCCGATGTGTACAAGCAGACTACTCTCTGAACACTGATGGAACCATCAAAGTCGTGAACTCTTGCAACAATGGCACTGGAACTAACTTCACCTCCATTACCGGTACTGCTGAGGTAGTAGAGAAGCCTTCGAAGCTCGAAGTCAAGTTCCCTCATTCTCCCAAAGGTCGCTATTGGGTGCTTAAGATTGATGACGAGCACACATATTCTTTGGTCGGTGAGCCAACAAGAAAATACCTCTGGATTCTCTCACGACAACGTACTCTGGACACTGAAACCTATGATGATCTCGTTGAACATGCCAAGTCTGCTGGATTCCCTGTTGATAAGTTAGAGAAGACAGTGCAGGATTGCGAATAATTTGTTTAATTTTCTAGTTCTATTACAAAGTAAAATCCTAGCAGCTGGAATAGAGGAATGATGATCATTGAAGTATTATCTATAATTATTGATTTGTTACTTGTGGTGTAAGAATTCAAGCTGGCCTCAATAATCAGTTAATTATTATTTATGGGAAAAATTTCGCATTTCTGTTGTGGAGGGTTAGGTTATTCAAAGATATCATTTCGATAACTACCCTTATAGTTTGACGAATATTTGTGAAAATATAAAAGAAAAGCTTTAAGCGAGTTAAATAGCGGCTGCAGAATCGCTTGAATGGCAAAGCAAAGATAAGTGTCCAGCATCAATTAGATGTGATGCTTTTCGCTTTGATTCTGATTGATAATGCAACACTTGGGATTTAAATCCAGTTATTATTTTCTCTCTTCAGTAGCATCCATGAAAGAGATAAGTTGGTGAAAATTGATTTAATATTTCGCTCTGAATAAACAAATTTTTATGAATTTTCAAAAAGTAAACTCCTTCTGTTCACTAATCAGAATATCCGCTATGTAATTTCGAAACTATTCCTAATTAAAACAAAAAATTTGAAACTTTTGGATGCAGAGATCAAGTTCGCTTCCAGGGATAAGTGTAAGTTTCTGGTTCATAACTATTAGCTAATCCGTTACTAAAGGCCAAGAAAAGTCGTCATGACGCAGGAATCAGCAGATACAAGGACTTTGAGCAAGGCAAATTGAACAAAAACACATTGAATGAGATGATGAAGGTCTTTATTTCAAAAATTCCTTTTGGAACTGAAGAATTGTTCAACTTAGGGAGAACGAGATGAGATTACCGTTCCCAAAACAGGAGAGTTCTTGGTTATTGCGAGCGATAAGAAAGCTGAAAAAAATAAGATATCAGATATTCCAATCCTAGACCTGTTAGATGTATCAAATCCATTTAAATTTACTCAAACACCGCTTTTCAAGACTACTAAGAGCTTCAAGGATCTCAGAGGCAGAAATGCAGACTCCCAGAGCAGAATTCAGACTCCTTTGCAGGCTTTCGTCGTATGATTAAGCTCGTTCACCATCTATATTCACTGTTTTCTGACTTCAGGGGCAACGACCCGTTTCACGAAGAATTAAGTTAGACTACAATCCGGTTTCTGGTCAACAGCAACGATTATTCTCGAGCAAGACAGCAAAAACTCAATCAATTGGAAATGATATGGAGGATCTTTTAGATGTGAGTGCTCTTATTTGAATTCGAAGAGAATAATTGGATGGGTTATAGGAGAAGCTGTCGATATATCAAGATGTGCAACAGGATCGGCATCCTATAGAGGATGTAGAAGGGCAACAGCAGCAACCTCAGATCAAACTGACAAAAAATATTAAAATAATTATGAAAAAGCAGCAATCCAACATGCTCTCCCCCTCAGCGAAGTAACTAGCGGTTGCTTTTCTCGTTTGTCATAATGAAATATGAAATAAGGGTGATGCATCATATGGTCGAAGAGAAGTTGATCAGTGATAGTGAATCGCGTCCGAACAGCAGGCTTCAAAGCGCCTCTAAAGCAAATCGATTGTAATTATTAAAAGCGAGTGATTGAGTATGATTACTTCAACGCGCTATTAGGAGATCATCAGGTTCAGCTAGTGTGTTGAGACCTGTTTCAGCACAATTCGTACTCGATTCAATGGCCGAACGTCCTCAGACTGCCACTATTAGTGAAGAGATGAAGAAAGCCAGAACGCGGAGTGCCTCAAAAAAAGAATTCGTTGTGAAAAAAAGCTCTTATAGTGTACAAAAGAAATACACTGGCCGTCCAGATCATATCATGGGTATTTTTTCAGGTCAGCATCAGTTCTTATTTGCATCTAGGCTTCCAAACGATTTCTGACAAGGACCTAAACATCAAGACCAAGGTCGAAGTAGCTGAAGAAGAGACCAAAGAACAGCAGAAAAAAGTCGCTGAGACTAATAAAGTTTCCCCATACCTCACCGGCGTTGGAGATTCCGTGAAGAAATATATCTATCCTGGTCGGAAAGAAGGTCTGTTTGCTTTTATTGTCGAAAGAGTGAACTTTACTCCCATTTTAGAACCAAATAAGCTGCTACAAGTCGATGAAAAACCCACAAGCTTTCTACCCCTAGAGTATTACTTCGTCGAAGAAGACTATACGCCGGAAGAACTACTTGATAAGTACCGTGATGAAGAAACTAATAAAGTGTACGCTTATTCAAAATGGTTTAAAACGGATGGAACATTCGAATGGAAACGCTGCGAAGTCGAGTGTTTCGATCAGGAGAAAGACTTTTATAAGATTATATGGAGAGACACCAAAGCCACGAAATATGTGTCGAGGTAGCAGTTTCATAGATAATGGGTTTAAAGAAACTATTATTATATTCTCTTAGGGTGAACCTGAAATTTGAGAGGGAAGATGAAAATGTTTTCTTAACAAGGATCGCCAGAGCTGAGGAATACCGGAGCTTATCTGAAACCTTCCTCAAATACAACCACATGATAGAAACGATGGATACGCCAACGCATCAGCTAACTACTGAAATTAAAGATCGGATTATTTATTTTGTCCTCGTAAATTCCAAAGTGATTGATTGTATCGTTGATTCTTCTTTAATGAAAGGGATTTACAATGAATGTCGCTGGTGTACGAGATCCGATAGAATGGCGGAAGATAGAGCCGAATATCCGCTACAACGCCAAATGGTATCTCGTTCCAAAGATCCTCAGCGCGGTCAACACCAAGGACCACGTTCAGATTTTCAAAACGAAGAACTATAGCATCGATCTCCTCAACACTCTCGTAAAAGAAATCGAAAGACATTTTGTCTTCGCAAACCACAAAATACAATTCAACAACACGCTGCCTTATTCAGAAGAAAGACAGATGATGTTCAGAGGTGTTCTGCCCGAAGAGTACTTTATTCCCATATTTGAACGCAAGGTACCAGAGGAACAGCTTCTTCCCATTATAGATGTCGGTTATGACTCGCCAGGCACCTTCGTGAATACTGTATTAAACATCATGACTTATTCCTTGCTTTACATGAGTTCTTTTTAGATTTTTAAAATGAGGAAGATTTTGCATCAAGCCAACCTAGATAAACTGAAGATATTGATTGACTTGAACAAGGATGTTGTTACAACTTTTGAATCGGCGTCGTTCTTCATGGAGAGGTTCCCAGAGGCGCTGGAACTTCCGGCCTTCATTAAAAGTCAGAAAGGCAAAATGACAGATTTAGTGCGAGATTTCAAGGGAAGAATGTTTGATTCGTACTACGACATCAATAATATGGTCGAATCTGAGCTCGAGAACATGCGCAAGCGAAACGAAGAGAGAATGAAGACGGTGATCATTGAAGCCGAGCGAAAGGCGCAAGAGGAAAAAGAAATTCCATTCGAAATTGCTGATATGCTTCGCAGATTCCAATCTCTTCTCAATTCGATATATGAAAGAACGATAAGAATGGCGCTTGAAAGATCGATGATAAAACTGGATACTCAGTATGAGATGTGCATTAAAAGATTCTATGAGAAAACAGGAATTAATCCTGCAGAAAAACCTCTGAGTAAAGTGGACTACGAAGACCTTTACGCGTATCAGCAAGAAATTGAGTATGAGAGGCCTATTACGACACTCCCATTGATAAGGGTAGGGATTTTATAATTATTGCGACGGATTGCTTATTATGACTGTAATTTAGTCGACTCTAAAGGAAGGAAAATCAAAAGAGCTGAGATTTAAGCCTTCGATGAAAGAGATAGAGGCGGGTCTTTACTCTCTGATTGTTGACCTCAAGTCATCCCTGCTTGACATCGAGTGTCTTAAAGGAAAAGAGATCGGTTGGGCTCGAAAGAATAGCGTTCTTCATGTAAGTAGTTTTACGATTTAAACAGTCAAAAACCATTCACTATCTCCAGATTATCCTCGAACAAGATGAGTTTCTTACAGAATATTTCGAGAGAGTGAAGGATAAGGTGAGTGAGCTGATGTATTTGCCGAAGGTTCTTATGAGAAAGCTCCACGAGTTCAACTATATCGTCGATATGAACGTCGAAAGTCTTAAGAAAAAGCTGAAAAGAATGAATTTTGCCGAACTAAAACAAGAGCTTCATAAGCTCAAAGCCAGTAAAGACGACTTTGAGAGAGTGCTCTATGCGAACCATATTCAGACTGGGATCTTATTAATCGATTGCTCGGAAGTCAGGGTAATTATCCTCTCTAGCAACTAAAAATAATAAGTCATTTTTATCGCTCAGACAATGCTTGACGAAAGAATCAAAGAATTATGGACTGCATTCAAAGACGTACTGATCCAGAAGATTAACCAAGAAAACACAGGCGTTGAGGATGACGTAAAAGAAATCTCAGAAAAGCTGAAACGAAAGCCGGAGAACCTGGAGGAGCTCTTTGACCTTAGAGATTATTGCAACAACCTTGATGAGGATCTGAAAGCGAATATCGGCACAAAAATTACAGAAATTATGAACAAACTTCATCTGCTTGAAGACGTGCAATATAAAATCGGTTTTGAAGACTTTGCGCAATCCTGGGCATCATTTGGGATGCCAAGCAAATTACTTCGAAAGCGTGACAAATGCCTCGCTAGGTTAAAGATACTTGAGAAAGAATACAGTGACAAGCTGATGGTGCAGCAGAATGAGCTTGCTCTGGAAATCAGCGAGATTAAGCTCGAGTTAGAAGAGCTGATGTTGAGAGGCGACTATGAGCAGTATAATGACCTGGCCGTTAAATTTGGTCAGTTAGGAGAGCGAATCGATCAGGCTCAATATGAAGCCGTTGTCGTGAACCGCAGAGAAGGATTAGTGAAATGGAAAGAGAGCGACTATCAAGAGGTCGAGAAGCTGAGACAAGCCTGGATTCCATACCATAAGCTCTGGACCTTAGCGAGCAATTTTCATCTCAATGAGCCGATGCATCGGACGGGAGCGTTGATCAACATTGACCGAGATCAAATCACAAAGGAAATAAATGAGGCATGGAACGATCTGTATAAGATGGAGAAAGGAGTGTTTAAGCTGGTGCCGCATATGCTGGCAGTCGTGAAGACCGTGAAAGAAAATGTAAAATAAACACTTTGTCTCTCTCTCTAATAAGCACATTTACTATTATTATTATATTTAGTACGAAGGATTCAAGCCTTATTTGCCGATTATCAACGACCTGAGAAACCCTGATCTCCAGCTCAGACATTTCAAGAAGTTGCAAGAAGTCACCGGCATCACTGAGCTAGAGCCTGAGCTCAATGTGGGTCTCGATACGCTCGAGAAGAAAGGTTTGATGGATTTCAAGGACCAAATTAGCGAAATCAGTGAAATCGCCTCCAAAGAAAAAGGATTCGAAAGACTCTTGACAAAAATGCGAAATGACTGGAGACTGGTTAAATTCGAGCTTGGTGAGTACAGGAACACCGGTGTTTCCATCCTTCGTCAGCTCGACCCGATCCTCGATCAGCTAGACAACGATCTTACTCGGGTGATGAGTATGTCAACCTCCCCTTTTGTGAAATTTCTCGAAAAGTAAATATTTTTCCCCTTGAATTGAGCAAGTATGAATAAAACTCTATTAGTGACGTGTCAGGCATGAAGAACCAGTTGATCCGAGCCCAAGATATCATCGAAATATGGACCAAAGTCCAGAAGCTCTGGCAGTACTTGCAGCCAATCTTTTTTTCGGAAGATATAATCCGTCAGATGGCCAAAGAAGGTGCAAAGTTCTCACAAGCGGACAAAGCCTGGCGAGGTATCATGGAGTCTGTTGTTAAGAACCCGAATGTCATGGATGTGTGCAACCAAACCAAACTGAAAGAAAATTTCCAGACAATCCTGGATCTGTTAGAGCAAGTTGTGCGTGGTTTGAACGACTACCTCAACACGAAGCGGCAAGCCTTCCCGAGATTCTATTTCCTTTCAAATGACGAGTTAATTTCTATCCTCGCACAAACAAAAGAGCCGAAGGCTGTCCAAAGGCATTTAAATAAATGTTTCGAAGGCATTGAATACCTCACTTTCCGCCCCGAAGACTTAATGATCCTCGAAATGAACTCCGCTGAGAACGAGACTGTGCCATTCTCAAAGCCAGTTAACCCCATCGACGATAAAGGAGAAATCAGATTTGTGGAAGAGTGGCTTGCGGATGTCGAAAAAGCAATGAAAGAAACGCTAAAGGACGTGTATTTCCAAAGTCTTGCAGATTTCGCTCAGAAAAAACGAAAAGATTGGTTGTTTAGTTGGCCCTCTCAGATAGTCACGGTCTGCGATTTGACCCTCTGGACTTCTTCGGTCAATGATGCCATTATCGCGCTTGACACCAATCAAAATGCACTTAAAGAAGCATTCACACACCAAAATGACCTATTGTTAGAAGTTGTAGATCTGCTTGGAGGAAACGTTTCAAAAAGACACATAATGACGCTTGGGGTGCTTATCGTCTTGGAAGTCCATGCCAAAGACGTCATTGAAGATCTTTTGAAGGCAGATGTGAAAAACATCAATGCTTTTGAGTGGCTTGCGCAAATGCGATTCTACGTTGAGAAAAACAAAAAAGGCAATCCTATTCTCAACATTCACATGCTGAATACGTTCCGTGAGTACGGGTTTGAGTACTTAGGCAATCAGACTCGTCTAGTTATCACGCCGCTGACAGACCGATGCTATCGAACACTGATGAGTGCGCTTCAGATGAATTTGGGAGGAGCTCCTGAAGGTCCTGCGGGAACAGGAAAGACCGAAACTACGAAAGATCTTGCCAAGGCGCTTGCGAAGCATTGTATGGTATTCAATTGCTCAGATGCCATTGACTATGAAGATATGGCTAAATTCTTCAAGGGCCTTTGTTCTTGTGGCTCATGGGCTTGTTTTGACGAGTTCAATAGAATAGAACTCGAAGTCCTTTCCGTTATAGCACAGCAAATCTTGACAATCCAAAACGCACTGATCAGAGAAGCAAACAGAGACCATAAGACGTTTATGTTTGAAGGTACAACTATCCCTCTTGATAGCTCTTGCGCGGTTTTTATTACTATGAACCCTGGATATGCTGGAAGAAGCGAACTTCCTGACAATTTGAAAGCGCTGTTCAGACCCGTTGCGATGATGATTCCAAACTATTCAATGATTGCTGAGATATCACTGTATTCATATGGGTTTAAAGAAGCTAGAGAGCTGAGTATTAAGATTACCACGAGTCTTAAACTCGCATCGGAGCAGCTATCCTCTCAGAGTCATTACGATTTCGGTATGAGGGCTGTAAAATCGATCATTCTTGCAGCCGGAGCACTGAAACGTGCCTATCCGAAGGAGAATGAGTCTCTCCTGACCCTCCGAGCTATCAGTGACTGCAATCTTCCGAAGTTCACAACTGCTGATGTGCCCTTATTTAAAGATATCATTTCTGATCTGTTTCCCACAGTGAAAGTGGAGGAACCGGAGTACGGATTTTTGCAGCAGGGTATCCAAGAAGCGTGTGAGCAGCAGAAACTGATATTAGAACCTCAGTATCACACGAAGATCTTTGAACTCTATGAAACAATACAAGTGAGGCATGGTTTGATGCTTGTAGGAGCAGCTATGTCTGGAAAATCAAGGTATATTATTTCACAACAAATTTCAGATGAAACTTTCAACTATTTCAAAGTCTTTTTAACGTCTTAGCAAGCGGTATCGAGAGAGCGAGCATATTGAAAAAGCAAGATACCCTTCGAAGAGAAGAAGAAGCCAAGAGAGAAATAGAAGAGAGAAAAGCTCTTGAAGGCAACCCTGCTGAAGGTGACGCAGACAACAACAAACCACCGAGTGAAGGACAAGAAGTGGAAGAAAAAAAAGCTAACGGGCCACATGAACCATCGACTGATGCGCCTTCAGTGAAATCTGAAGCATCTACACCAACCAACCGCAAGGTAAGGAGTTACTAATGTAGTGGCAGATAGTCAATATATTATTCTTAATCATAGGACGGAGGACTTAAAGTGAGGATTTTCGCTCTGAACCCGAAATCTGTCACCAGTCAATTACTTTATGGTGCGAAGGATAACGCATCTGGAGAATGGAGAGATGGAATCACAGCCAATATCTTTAGGTAATTTAAGATCTCGATAAATTTGAGGTTCATTATTGTTAATTTGTAGGGAGTCTATCGATGATCGAAGCCAAAATTTGAAATGGATCCTGTTCGACGGGCCTGTAGACGCGCTTTGGATAGAAAACATGAACACTGTCTTAGATGACAACAAGAAACTGTGTCTCCCCAATGGAGAAACGATCAAGCTCAGCGAGCAGATGTCGATTATCTTCGAGGTTGAAGACCTCGCTGTAGCTTCTCCAGCTACGGTGTCTCGTTGCGGAATGGTGTATCTTGAACCAGAGAATATCAGCTGGCAATCCTACTATACCCGATGGAAAAACACTCTTCCATCGATATACCACATTCCTGATTACGTGAACGTATTTGACGATCTTCTCCACCAAATGCTTGAGCCAGCCCTGAGTTTCCTCTATAATAAATGCAAAATGCAGCTTGCGGCACACAAGACTTGGGTTATCTCACTCTTTCTGAGAGTCTTTGAGAGCTACCTACTCAAAGAGAAAACTCGAACTCAAATTGAACAAGAGATCGATAACGAGAACCAGAAGCTTGAAGCTAAGCTCGCCTCAATGAAACTCCAAGGAAAAGAAGTAACCATGGATCAGCTAAAGAAGACTGTGCAGCTCCAGGCCAAGGACCGTACCGAAATCTTTGCGCTTTTCACAATGGCGCTTACTTGGTCCTTTGGAGCGATTATTATGCCTGACAGCCAGCCAAAATTCAGCGCTTTCGTCAAAGAGCTTCAGAAAACAGCGTCAGACCCTCAGCTTGCGCTCTCGATTTCCGATGTCGGTAAAGAGGCCATAATTCCCGAGGACTGCTCCATATTTGAGGTTAATTTCGATTTTGAAAAAAGACAATGGGGACTGTGGACCAAAGGACTCGAGGCCTACAAACTTCCACAAGAGATTCAATTCCATGAGGTTTACATTCCTACTGTGGAGTCAATCCGCAGCACTCTTGTCCTCCAGCAAATTCTGCTCCACAACTTCGCTGTACTCTTTATTGGAAAGACTGGTACAGGGAAGACCATGACAGTGAAGCGTTTGATGTTGAATGACCTGGACCCAGGCAAGTTTATCCCAACGATTACAGTTTTCAGTGCAAACACGACATCAGATGATTCTCAAAACATCCTCGAGAGTAAGCTTGAGAAGCAGAAAAGAAGGAAGGGAGTGTATGGGCCTATCGTTGGATTTACGAATATTATCTTTATTGATGATCTAAACATGCCAACCAAAGAAAAATACGGCGCTCAGCCTCCACTAGAACTCGTGAGGCAATGGTTTGACTACAAAGGGTGGTACGATCGCAAAACTCTTGAATGTAAAACCATTGCTGATATCCAATTCGTCGCAGCTATGGGAGTTGGCCGTCCGCCGATCTCGAATCGATTGTTAAGACATTTCAACACGATATATCTCCCTGAGATGAGCGAAGACACTTTAAAGCAGATCGTGACGAAAATGCTTGACTGGGGGTTCGCTAAGTACATTGATAAGGTGAAGTTTTCCATCAAAAACCTCACGGAACTCTGCTTGAAAGTCTATAAGCAGGTGCAAACGTCGAAGGATTTCCTGCCGTTGCCATCGAAATCGCATTATCTTTTCAATCTAAGAGATTTAATGAAAGTCGTGCAAGGATTGCTATCAGTTCCTCACAACAAATATGACATTTCAGGAGATGTAAGAGGGCAGTTACTTCGGCTTTGGACCCATGAGAGCATCTGCGTGTATAGTGATCGGCTTGTAGATGAAGATGACAAGGCGAAGTTTCTTAATTTGCTTAGCAATGCGATTCAAGAAGAGTATATGGTGCCATTGAGCGAGATTGTTAGCGACCCAAGTGACATACTCTTCGGCAATTATATTGATACAAGCAGCAATGAAAAGATCTATGAGGAAATTCTTGATAACGAAAAGTTGAGACATATCATTGAGAAGCAAATCGAAGATTTTAACACAGTGAACAGGACGAATAAGATAGATATTGTACTATTCAGAGACGCAATTCAAATGCTATCGAAGATTAACAGGATTATTAGTCAGCCTTATGGCAATGCGCTCCTCGTCGGAGTCGGAGGCAGTGGAAGACATACGCTTTCTAGGCTTGCAGCACATATGCAAGAGTATCAGTTGATGGAGGTAAGAAAGTTATATTGTGGCCAATTTATTTATATTATTGCAATGATTTATTAGTTGGAGATCGAAAAAGAGTTGACTCAACTCGAGTGGTACGAATTCTTAAGAAAATGGCTCCGAGTTGTTGGCGTTGAAGATAAAAAAGTCGTTTTCTTGATGAGCGACACGCAGATTTCAGACGATAAATATTACGAGGATATCAACAATCTGCTCAATATTGGAGAAATTCCCAATCTCTTTGCTGGAGAAGACAAGGAAAATGTATCATACCCCTCTCTTTACTGTTTGACTAATATTCTCAAAGCTGATCTCTGACCTCAAAGAGCGACTTGAGAAGGAGAAATCTAAAGAGAAGAGAAATTTGAGTCCTTTGGCATTATGGGAGCTTTTCGTGAATAACTGCCGAATTAACCTTCACATTGTCCTATGTGTGAGTCCAATCGGAGATAAGCTGAGGAACAGACTGAGGAACTTCCCTTCGCTTGTAAGCTGCACATCAGTCTTATGGATATTGCCTTGGTCTGACGAAGCTCTCACAGCAGTTGCCTCGCATTTCTTGAGTCAGGCTGAAAAAATGGAATTGACACCCGAAAGGAGAAGCTCGATCGCAAATATTTGCGTGAGATTCCATTCTTCGGTCAGGGCAGCGTCAAAGAGGTTCCAGCAGCAATTGGGCAGATACTACTACGTTACACCAATCAGTTACATGCAGTTGCTGTCAAATCTTGAGAATTTGTTAACAAGGAAGCAGAAGGAAATGTTAGCGAAGATAGAAAAATATTCGAATGGTGTCATGAAACTGCAGGAGTGCGGCCGGATCGTCGATGTGAAGAAACTCGAGCTGGAAGAGTTGAAGCCAAATTTAGTTGTGATGACGAAGCAGACCGAAGAAATCATGGCTGAAGTCGAAATCGAAACCGCTGAAGCGGAGAAGCAGAGAGCGATTATTCAAGAAGACGAAAAAATAACCAAGGAAAAAGCCCAACAGGCTGCAACAATAGAAGAAAGCTGTAAGGAGAGGCTATCGGAAGCTGAGCCCGAACTCGAGAGGGCCATCAAGGCTTTAGATACTTTGAAAAGGAGCGATTTTGATGAAATGAGAGCGCTTCAGAAACCTCCAATCCCCATCAGGAAGACAATGGAAGCCGTTGTGATTATGCTAGGGAAGTATTTCACTAAACCCGATGATTTCTGGGAGGAAGCGAAAAAGCAGCTCAACGATGCGAAGAAGCTTATGAATAAGCTGAAAACGTTTGACCGCAATAATATCCCCGACAAAGTACATGACCGAATGACGGCATTCCTCAAAGCTACCCCTGATTTCGTTCCAGAAAAAATCCGAAAGGCGTCGGTAGCCGCTGAAGGACTTTGCTGTTGGGTTCGAGCTATCTATAACTATAATATTGTTAATAAGGTAATATACTCTTTTAGCAGAGCAATGATAAGCCAATTTCTCGTAGCAAATACAACCGTTGAGAGATGCTCTGAAAGACGCTCAGCAGAAGTCGCAAGAAGCGCAGGATGAGCTTGAAAAGAAACAAAAACTTCTTCAAGAAGTTCTCCAGAGATGTGAGGATCTTAATCAGAGGTTTGAGAAAGCGAACTACCAAAAACAGAGTCTGAAGGCTCAAATTACCAATTGCGAAATCCAGCTAGAGCGTGCGACAAAAGTAAGTAGGCTTTTCCCAGCAAAAAATCAAACAATTTAATAGCTGACCTCTGGACTTGGCGCAGAGCAAGAGCGCTGGACAAACGAAGCGAAGAGACTAAGTAATAATAATTTTCTGGCTAATTAATTTCATCTCAAAACCATTATTTAGCGGCGGATGTTGAAAAACTCTTGGGAGATGTTCTGCTAGCAACTGGAGCGATCTCGTACTTAGGAGCGTTCAATGGAAGGTTCAGAACCTCAATTATTCGAGACGACTGGATGCCTAAGATCATCGAGGTACATTATTCTATTCACTCTTGCTTAATATAACCATGTAAAAGGAGGGAATCCAGTGCAGCGAGAACTTCAGTTTGATTGATTGCATCGGAAACCAGATGGAGTTGCAAGATTGGACTGTGCTGGGGTTACCGCTTGACGACACTTCCAAAGAAAACGCGATCATCATGAAAGAGTCATCGTTATGGCCACTGCTCATTGACCCTCAAAAGCAAGCCTTTAAGTTCATCTCTCGCCGAGAGAAGAGCAAATATGAAGACGATAAGAACGCGCAAACGAAGGTCATGATAGAAAAACCTGGCAAGAACATCGGTAGGATTCTCGAGAACGTTGTTCGTAATGGATCGACACTGCTCGTTGAAAATTTGGGAGAGGTGTTGGACCCTGTTTTTGATTCGGTGCTCCGAAAGAATACCTATCTGTCCGGAGGCGTCAAAATGATAAATATTGGTGCTTCACAAGTTCAATACAATGAAGATTTCAGGTATTGTCCTCTTGTCAAGAACGAATAAATTTGACAAAATGTTCTGATAATCCCATAGGCTTTATCTCTTTTCGAATTTGAACAATCCTCACTATACACCAGAAGTCCTTACCAAGGTCACCTTGCTAAACTTCACCATCACTGCGGAAGGACTTAAAGACCAGTTACTTTCAAGAATTTGCCAGATAGAGGAGAGCAAAGAAGAAGAGGATAAGAAAAAGTAACTTTAACTTTTTTGTAAAGCGAAAATAACCCTATTTTGCAGACTGACCATCGAAAACATTGCACTTCAAGTCAGAAAGCAAGAGCTTGAGAATAGAATCCTGGAGCTTCTTAAAAGCAGTGGAGAAAACATGCTTAATGACGTCACCTTGGTCAATTCGCTGACAGAGTCAAAGGTGACGACAGAAGAAATCGAGGTGAAACTTAAAACCGCCAAATTTATGGAAGATCGTATCAATGGAATTCGAGCATTATATGAACCTATTGCATTCAGAGCCAGCAGTCTTTATCTCATCATCATCCAATTGGCTCAACTGGATCCTATGTACCAGTTCTCGCTAGAATGGTTCTTCGAAACCGTCTATGTGCGTGGTATTCATTTGGCTGAGAAACCACACACAGGAAAAAATTACCGACAAGAACGTATTGGTCTTATTCAGGAGGCCCTTCTCAAACAGTGTTATCGAGAAGTCAACCGCTCGATATATGATAAACATAAGCTGCTTTTCTCGCTTATGATGGGAGTGTCTACCATTCAGGCAGAAGAGAAGTTTGATCAAGCTGAATGGAATCTGCTACTAACCGGCCTCTCAGGAAAGCCATTACCTGCGGTTGAAAATCCGGACCCAGAGACCTTCTCAGCAGCCCAATGGGAATCGATCTTGCATTTATCAAACCTTGATTTCTTCTCAAATCTCTCTGAATTGCTTCGCAACGACCTGGAGACCTGGAAGAATTACATAGGTAACATCGAGAGCGAACCTATTCCAGAACCATATCAAGAAATCCAACCTCTTCAAAGGCTTCTGCTAGTGAAGACGCTGAGAATAGACCTCTTTACTTCAGGCGTGAAGAGATTTATTTCTGAGGTGTTGGGAGAGTTCTTTATCATGCCACAGATTTTCACTTTGGAAGATTCATTCAAAGACTCTAAACCTGAAGTTCCACTGATATTTTTGCTTTCTCCAGGCGATGATCCACAGGTTTTTCCCTCTTTTTTTTTCATTGTTGTCTTATTTCTGCAATATAGGATGAACTGAAAAAATTCGCGCAGGATATGAGCAGAGTGCTTGTTATGGTTTCGCTGGGAAAAGGTCAGGGGGAAATTGCCCGAAAACAAATCATGGACAGCATCAATGCAGGCGCTTGGATTCTCCTTCAAAACTGCCATCTTGCCGCTAGTTGGTTAAAGACCCTTGAAGAAATCGTCGAGCAGATTCCTCAAGAGCGAAAGAATAAGTTACTAAATGAAAACTTCAGACTATGGTTAACTGCAATGTCCACGGACGCATTCCCTGTCTCCTTGCTTCAAGTATATACTTGTTTCTTTTTTCTTGCATTTAGCTCTTCCTTCAACAGAATGGAATCAAAATGACAAAAGATCCACCTAGAGGAGTCAAAACCAACATGCTGCAGGCCTATAAGAATTACAGCGCAACCAAGAGCGACCGTGAATGGTTCAATTCTTCGGAGAAACCTGAAGAATGGAAGAAATTATTCATGGGATTATGCTACTTCCACGCTCTAATCAGAGAAAGAAAACGCTTTGGCGCTGTTGGCTGGAACATCAAATACGATTTCAACGACTCCGATTTCAAAATTTCCATGAGACAGCTCTACCAAATGCTCAACAAATATCCCGAGGTGCCTTTCGAGTTCCTTATATATCTCACCAGCGAGTGCTACTATGGCGGTCGAGTTACGGATGACTGGGATCGCAGACTTATCACCACTATGCTAAAAGATTTCTATAATCCCTATGTCCTCCTATATGAAGACTATAAATTCTCACCAATCGAAGAGTTCTGTATCCCAGATAATATGACTCTAGAGAATGCCCAAGACTTCTTGGATAACGTAATATCCATCCGTAGAGCTTGTAATGATTTCTTATAATAATAAATAGATTACTGTGAGCGAGAAACCTGAGCTTTTTGGACTGCATTCAAATGCGCAAATCACCTCGAATATCGAAGAAGCAAGTCTAATATTGAACTCATTGCTTCTGGTCAGTCCTAAAACAGGCTCCGGCTCAGGTGAAAACAAGAACCAAGCGCTCATTAACCTCGCGAAGGAAATATTGAGCTCTATTCCTCAGTCCTTTGATCTTAGTGAGGTAAATTGGTTGTGTAAATTATAGGAAAAGAGCTTTTCCCCTTAGGTAATGAAGAAATACCCTATAACATACTACGAAAGCATGAATACTGTCCTTTTGCAAGAGCTCGGCCGATTCAATAATTTGATCGTGCTGATCACGGGTTCTCTCAAGAGATTAATCAGCGCGCTGGAGGGTATCGCGGTGTTCACAGCGGATCTTGAGAAGATGGCGGAGAGTCTCACGAAGAATGTGATTCCACAAATTTGGCTCGAGAGGTCTTACCCTTCACTGAAATCGCTCTCTGGATATATCAGAGACTTCCAGCAAAGACTTAAGACGATGAGCGATTGGATAGACAATGGAATACCTAAAGCTTTCTGGATATCAGCGTTCTATTTCCCACAATCATTCCTTACAGGTAAATCCGCAAAATTTATATCTGGCACGATAACCTTTCTGATTTAATCGCAGGAATCCTCCAAAACCATGCAAGAAAACATAAAATTCCGATCGATCAACTCAGATTCTCATTCCAAGTCACTTCAGAGGATATGAACGTCTCAACTCCACCAGAAAACGGGTGCTACATATATGGTCTCTTCCTTGAAGGTAAATTCTGCTGAGGAACAAATTTTTACTGTTTTGGAATAGGCGCCACTTGGAACGCCGAGCAAGGGATTCTAGACGAGTCAACTCCACGAGTGCTTTACAAGCAAATGCCTATTGTAAGTTCAAATTTTTCATGATAATTAGCTTATTACAATTCTTTTTAACAAAAGATATGGCTTGTGCCAACCGAAGAAAAAACAGACTATGACAAAATCCCTGAAATATACACTTGCCCGACTTACAAGACCCTTGACAGGCGGGGCACGCTCTCAACGACTGGTCATTCAACCAATTTTGTAAAATTACAGCCAATTTTTCAATTTTCTAATAAAATATCTTCTCTAGATCATTGCGATTCAACTTCCTCACAACCAAACGAAGGAACACTGGGTGAAGCGTGGTGTTGCCATGTTCACGCATTTAAATGACTAACCACTTTTTATTTTTATCTTTATTATTAGATAGATATCTAATACTTTGTAATTATTAAAATGAAGTTTTCACTTGTAACCATATCCACACTATTCATATATACAGCGTAAATAGGTCACATTGAGCAGAATGAAATTGCGCTCTGGTATCCATTCAAATAAGAGGCAGATAGGATAGGAAATTATAATAATTAATAGAGGAAAACCCAATGATATAGGTCTTATACATGAATTAAAAAATCACGCACTTGGAAGTTTCTCCCGTTCCACAGCATTGTTCACTCGTATGCTGTCTGATTACGGAAGCACCGGTCTCCTTCCGAATCTCAGACAGAGTATTCTCATTATTTTCTTGGTGAATCATAAACGAATCCGATGTATGCAGTTTCTCATCAGCGTGCCTGAGCGCTGACCCTAGTCTTTGATGGTAGTTGTTATATTCAGAATACGTTCTCTCAGATTTTTTTCCTTGTGAGGCCATCAACCCAGGATTAGGCATCGAGAGAGCGTTTCCTTTCTTAATCTCAGCTGTTAGTAGAGAATGTTTTTGACCAGGAGCAGTGTATTTCTCCTCTGTCTCATCAACAACAACCGAATCAACGCGATCTCTCTCTTCATCATACATATCCTTCTCAATTTCTTCTGCAATGGAATCATGATGATGCTCTCTGTGATCCTAAAATAACACGAATAAATCGGCTTTTTCATGATTTTCATGTTGTACTGGGCTTTGAAATTGTTTTAATTTGGCAGCAACGCGATTATATTGGTCGATTTTCGTTAATAGATTCATTCTTTTCGTTGCGATATTTATTTTCCTGTGAAAATGGTCAGAAATCTGTTGATAACACAACAATCTACGCTTGGGCGGATTTAAACTTCAACCTCTCGAAAGACTTCTGCCGATCATGCATCTCGTTTTTTTCTTGATCTACGTTCTCCTGATTCCTTTTGAAAGTTTCTGTTTTTTTCTGAAAAATTGACTCTTGTTTCTTCAACTCTTGCTCGTAAGAAGCTGTAGTGCGTTCTTGCTCTTGCAAATCGTGCTTACACTAGCATATTGCATGTGGTTAATAAAGAACGAAGCCGCGCTCACCTTTTCGTCAAAAGTAATGATAGTTTCACCCACTTCTTTGATTTTACGCTTCGCCTCACTTAACTGTATTTGACGCTTCCGTAAAACTCCTTCCTTCTCTGCAATATAAGCCCTGCGTTTCTCGGTGAGCTTTAATTTGTTTTCAGAATAATTATGACTGAAGCTTATTACGGTTGGGTCTGCAACTTTTTCTTTACATACATCGCACATTCTTTGATCTCCTTTCTTTCCAGCTGAACATTCTGCGCACACAGCATTCCCGCATACTCGACTATAAAAGTTGAAGATATTTTATCGCACAATGCAAGATCTGAACCAGGTATGTTTGAGAATTCCTTTTATAATATCGAAAATCTTTTTGCAGACATAGCATCTCGTGTCCTTTATTATGTTTTTCCCTTTTGCTGACGCATGCCGATCTTCTTTTTTCAAGCATTAAGGGTGAGGGCTATTGCACTATTACTTTCTGCTCGAAAAGCCTGCACATCGCTTGAATCAAACACAGAGTTTGCTCGCATTGATTTTGTTGCTAGAAATTTATAATAATATTCATGTATTAGTGCATCTCTCTGTATTTCTGTACCTTCTCTCATTTTTTCGGCATGTAAAATACTTTTTGCAGCTGAAAGGAGTGAAATTGAGTATAAAGTGAGTTAGGAATTGAGATACGTACCATTAAACTGTGATAATGGAGACATGTTGACAACAGAATCGTCAGTGGAGACAGGACTGAGAGAGGTGAAGCTCTTGATTGTTTGTACATCGGCAAATGTCTTTGACCTTTCAACGCTGCGAGAACCAGGATCGCCCATTGTGAAGAACAAATCTCGTTTATTTTAATAATTAAACCCGAATTTTGATTATTCTCTGATGCGTTCTCAAGCCAAAGACAGAAAATTCTCTGTAACAGAAAATTTCATTGAGATTTCTTGCAGGTTGGCCATCTAGGTTGAGTAGTCCTAGACTGATCGAAAGGCATCGATCGTTTGGAACTTTCACAACCAAATTAGAAATTAAAGATGTACAACCAACAGATTTTCTGACCATTGAAGCTCGAATGCTTCTATGGGCTAGTACACTCATTCGGACATGTATGAAATTTGAGATCGTTCTGATTAGCTTGTAAAAACTTTACGATAATGTAAAATATCTTGTTTTATTATTCGCTTTCAGAATTAAAGTCTTTAGCAAGCTTTCTGGCCGGTTTAATTCGTGAACGCGAAAAAATACGAAAACGCACGTCTAAAAAGTACCATCACAATTCAACACTCTCTGAATATTTGGGAACGAATAAAGGCTACATTACGGTCATGTGAAATAACGCATCCATATGGAAGGAATTAAATCGGCGCAATTTCTTTAAATTACTGAAGTTGCCCCCTGATCACACATAATTTTAAATTCAGTCGATAGTTAGATCCAACTTAGATTTTGGGCATTTGTGAAGAAAGAATGAATCCCACCGACAAACCAAGTGGCCAGAACATCCGCGACTTCATCGAGAGCGTTGGGACTAAAGTCAAGGACTGCCGAATCCACCTTTCAAACCTCGACTCAGCTCAAGTCAAGAAATTTGTAACAGATCACAAATGGGTCATCATTCCATGGGCTATCCTCGGAGTTCTTGCAGTCTTTAAGCTAAGCGGAAGGAAGAAACCTCCGAAAGACGATAAAAACCCAAAAGAACCCTTAAAGACTAATCCACAGACGAAACCAGCCCTAAACTCCAAGAAAGAACTGGAAATTTCAATCCCAATCGAAGAGTACAAAACCCTACAAGAAGAGAGTAAATCCATGAGAGAGGAAACCAGCAGGATCTCAGCCACTGGAGATGTTAATACTACGAGAGATTCGAAGAGAAAGAAGAAAAAGAGAGACAAGAAAGCTTTCTTGAAAGACTATTATTCTCCACAGAGTCGATATGAGCGAGCCTTAAGAAACGACCCAAGCAAGCTTCGCCGAGAAAGAGAGAATTTCGTCACAGAGGACGGAAGTGATGACTATTCAACTACGCTATCAGAAAGTAACCGTAGAAAGTACTTCGTAAGCACTTCAAAGCAAGTGATCATCGAAAGCGGGTATAATACTGACAACGAAAGTGCGTTTAACGATCAAGATAATGGAAATTCTACGCCTTCAATAAACACACAAGAGCTTTCTCAGAAAGACGCTGTGTTTTTCAAGATATTGCAGAATATTGCAGAAGTAAAGGATTAAAATTAAACCCTGAAAAAATCGTTGCTTATTGTGCTGCAAAATCCAAGTTTTTTCTTGCTTCATCAATGGGACCAAACTGCTTCAACGTGAATGAGACTGACTGCACAATGAGCGCTTTAAGATTAAATTGACACTATTTATTAAGCCAGATGAATCATTCATTATCATTCATTAGATAGTTTTATGCTTGATTTATTGAGTTTCATCGCGAGGCTCAAATATGTTCGTCATAATACTTTTTTATTTCCAAGAAACAGCAAATATTACCAACTAAATAATTCAAATTGACTATGAAATGGCACAGCTTTTTTGTGCATTGACATACGTATTTCGTTTGCTAACGGTGCTAAAATGGATTTATGAGATAATGAATCAGATTTGAAGGGGTTCGTAGGTTTTTTTTATATAATATCAGAAAATTTGACAAAGACTCCGATTTCGATTTTGATTGGACAAAGATTCTTAAAGTTCAACTTTAGAGCATTCTGACAAAAACAAATTTTAGATTTTCACTTGAAATAAATATGATTACATTATCTTTCCTCTTCAAACTCATTTTAACCGTCTTGCTTGTGGGCGGCCTCAAGAAGCTCTTCACCCACTTCATAAGACCGTACTTCATCCTGAAGAAACTCGAGAAAAAGCCAGGCGCCATTTGTTTCTATCGACCAATTTTCGGAATTATGCCAGACTTAAGGAAAAACCAAGTGAAATACGGCGACGCTCATTACGCAACAAAGAAGCTAGTCCGCGAGAACCCGGATGTCAAGTTCGTGGCCTTTCCTCTGAACGACTTTATTTGCTACGACCTCTACGACCCAAGTTTAATCAAGGAATTCGTAGAACAGATGACGAGAACCACGATCAAAGACATGAGAATTATCAGTTCGAGGAGTGAGCTTGAACGTAATAGCTTGCTATTTTCCGAAGGAGAGAAATGGAAACGGCAAAAGAAGGTGATCTCAAAGGTATTCCACTTCGAATACATGAACAGCTACATCCCGACGATGAATCACTTGGCGAAGGAATGGATAAAAGAAAATTGCAAGGTGTCTCCTGCGACCACGCCTATCCAACAATCGATTCGCAGTTATCCTGGCGCCATGATTTGGAGAATATTTTTCGACGAAGAAAATCTGCTGACCTCTCCCGAGGCCCAACGTATTGTTAATATGTTGGCCCAACACAACGTTGACTCTGTCACGCTTGAATATGACCCGTTGATTCGATTGTTCGGTCCAAGGTTCTTCAAACTTGGGCTGCGGGCATTTGACCGAAACTTCTTGAATAGATATAACCAATTGAATGAGTTTTACAGAGAAAAAGTCAATTATTTCAAAGAGAAGGTCAAAAACAACCCAAATAAGGGCGCGGAAACGGATAGACCCAGGACACTGCTTGAGTTGTTGCTGGAGGATGGAATGAAGGTCAATTCTGATGAAAAAATGACAGATTTTGAGTTGATGTCTCAATTTGAAGCTTTCTTTAGCAGTGCCACTGAAACCATCTCGATTGTGATGGTCATGGTGTTTTACATGCTTGCCACTCATTCTGACATTCAACGCAGGCTCAGAGACGAGATCCGAGAATATATTGGCAACATTGAGGTGGTTGAGTATGAGCATATTAAGAAAATGCCTTATTTGAACGCTTTCGTGAAGGAGGTTTTAAGAATGTATGGACCAGCCGCGCTCTCACTTCCTCGTCAAGTGATCAAAGAGGTAAATTTGGAAGGATTGAAAATCCCTAAAGGAGAGAGTATAAGCGTTCATATGTTTGGAGCGTGCTATAATCCGAAATACTATGAAAAACCAGAGGAGTTTAACCCTGATAGGTGGCTAGAGAAGAAGGATCCTGGAGTCAGTAACGCCTTCACTTTCCTGCCGTTCTTAATCGGAGTGAGAAGCTGCATCGGAGAAATTATGTCTTATAACCAGATTAAGGTGATGGTATGCCATTTGTTGCGCAAGTTCGAGATTGATATCAAGAGACCGTATGAACTTCGAATGGGTTTTGCGAAATTCTACGAGACGATCGATCCGATGTACCCTACCTATAAGCCTCTGTAGTTGGGATTTGATATTTATCGATATTTTGCACGTGAGGACTTTGATGCATGAAATGACTATCTAATTTATGTATTACGCAGATCCGCCTTCTCATTTAGATAGTGTCACTTCTGGACCCAAGAACAATATTCAATAAAGTCCTGTGTGAGATCTCCTATTCATCCTAGGCAACTACGTTAATTCTCAAAAAAGTAGGTTCTAGACCTAGAATTCAAACGGAATACTAAACATTGAACCAACGAATATGCTTCAAACAAATTATTTACTAGCTAATGAATAAATATACCAAAATAATCGGTTATATTCAGATTATTCATGTTATAGCAATAGCATAAGGAATTCTTCATTCCGATAATGCTGTGGTAAGCACTCAGATAATCACGAATTAATTTTCCCCATAAATAATGCTATTTGGCGAGGAATCTTAAGTACTATCTAGATGAAAGTGAGGACTATAGTTTCATAATATTTCTATTGTTCAATACAATACCATTTTATAGCAATAATTCCAAGAGTCTTCTGGTCGAATATTACTATCCATCATGCAGATGGTATTTAGGGTCATTTTGGTTTAATAGAAAAACCTGTCAAATAGGCTGATAATGAAGTCCAAACCACCTGCTCGAGGAATAAAATTCAATCATAATAGCAATTAATTATATGGTTACACACTCTGTTTTCATAACACCCCCGCGTGCATATTAAAGAGAATTATGAAAAATTATCCATGCAACTGTACTATATACCAAAATTTATTGATGAAAAAAACTCAATTAGCATATCGACTCGAGCCCAATTATAAATTATCCCCAATTACTTCTCCTGTCGGTATTAATTTAAAAATTAGCAGAATGCTTCAGTTTTACATGGATTTGAAGAGAGGACTCCCTCCTACAATTGTCAAATAAGACAAAAGAAAAAATGAGTTGCAACAAATACCCATATGCTTTCGAACAGCCTGGCACTTCGCATTTGAAAGAGCGTACAACTTCGTAGGCTTTTCTTCGATTCCGTTTCTTGGAGGTAGGCTTCCACTCTTCAGTCTTTTTAGGAGGCATCTCCTGAAGTTTCATGTGGGATTCCTCTGCTTTATCAGACTTTTTAATTGCTTCGATTGCTTGCTCCAATATCTCGTGCTTTAAGTAATTGGGTTTCGATGGAAGGTTTTGTAGCTCTGGAAAAGATTGTTCCTGCTTTTGGAATGACTGTACCTGCTTAGGGACCAAATATGAGTTGCTCAGAATACTTGCCATGTCTGTGCTAGGTAGCAGAGGATGGTAAGCCCCTATCTCTATATTTCTCGGGGAATTATGTGGCCAGGATGGTAAGTAAGGTTCATAGAGGCTTAACATGGAAGTTCCTAAGTTGTTCCGAGGACTCTGAGAAAAGGGTGAAACTCTCAAAAGTTGAGAGAGAAGGGAGTTATAAACATAGTTTGGAGCCAGTGCCGGGCTGATGCAAGGCGTGAGGTTGTAGCTTGTGAAGTTATTCATGATGGCAATGGAAAAGTTAGCAGAACTATGTTCAATTCTAAGTTTGTTGTTTTTTTTTTTGAATTAATTAACTCAACGATCGTGAATTGGGAGACTTAATTTAGAAAGCATTCACAGCCAATCATGCTTGAGTGTATATTGATCACATATTCCAAGTTATTAAAAAAGAACAATATCAGAAAAAAAGGAATTCTTGGCCCCACATTTGATATTAATCCTTCTATCGTACTCTTTTTGGGCTTTAGATTAACCGCCAAAGGTGCTTTTGAATCTCAGGTCGGGAAATTATTTCTAAAACTTGCGTTTCTGACAGGTATCAAATAATGGCTTGGAATTGTTTCGATATTAAATTTAATCAATAATCTTATTATTTCTGAAAAGCTCGATTGGAATACTGACAAAAAATATTTCAAGAACATTAAATTTATTACTTTTGTTTCAAGCTAATTACAGTACATACATGCGGTCTGTCGGTTATCCTTCACAACTGGGTTCCAAAAGTAGACATTGAAGCCAAGTGGTGAGAATTATCAACTTAATGCAGAAAAAAGTTTCTTATAATGCTTGCTGGCTTATTAATATAATTCTCTGGAAATCTCATATAAATTCTTACCATCGTGAACAAATGAAGGAGACTCAACTAAATACAGTACGTAGTTCTGAACGCTTTAGGAAATAACTATAATTTCACAGTATTAAGTGGCAACTTCAAGAATTTTTCCACCGCTAAAGGGTTTTTATCATGACAATTTCCCAAGGAACGATAGTACTAACAATTGCCTGGGAATGATGCTTGAGAAGAATTTGAGGAACCTATCGCAAAACAAGATGTGCTGAGGATGGGAGCTATAATTAAATGCCACGGGATACTTTAAGAGTTTTTATATTATTAAGCGATTCTAATAATTTTATTCTCATTTTGAATAATATTGCTCTGAATTAAAGTTCTTTTTATAATTTAATTTCAGCCTTTCGCTAGGACTCCCATTCAGAATTTAAAGCGTTTTTCTTTGATCGCTTGCTCGTATTAATTAGATTGTATCATGGCACAGGAAATGTTCTGAATTCGCAACGCTCTTAAAAAGCCAAGTTCAAATAGCGAGTGTGAATCCTTCTTATCTCCAATATCTAAGTTTAACTTTGCTCGTTCTTGCAATCAGGGACTTTGCCCTATGTCCCTACAAAATTTTTGAAAACAATTAGGTGTTCTTTGCGAAGAAGTAAAAGCAGTTTCTTAATAATGCCGGGTAAAGTGGGTGATGTCTGCATTTATTAGGGTCTTAGAGAAATAACCTTACAATGTGGGTATAATTGCTTTGCTACGAGCTCACATTTGACTCGAAAGCATTTTGTTACATGGAGAGGAGCCAACAGAATTCTTCGTTTCTGTAATGAGGGTTATGCATGCATATTAAATTAAAAAAATGAACCTAAACAACCTTCATACACACAATAAGAGGTATTACTTTCAAAAATTGGCTTAATTAGAACCTCAATGCTTAAATTATTGAGAACAGTATTCTGAAAATTTTCTTCCTTTGTTACTCTTCAACAATTCGCTGAGTGTTTTAATCTGACGTGGATCTGAAGTGTAGAATCTCTCCTATAATAGAGATATTTGCGATGAATTAAGCAAAAACCATGATTAAAATTACCCATAAGCTTTTGAACATCCAGGGAATTGGCATTTGAAAAAGCGCTCGACTTGGCAGGCTTTCCTTCTAAACCTCTTCTTCATTGTAGTTTTGCAAGTGCCAACCTTTAACTTCTTAGGCTTTGTCTGAGAGTCTTCGATTTTATGTATCTTTTTACTTACTGTATGAAGTTGCTGTCGCCTCAAAATATCATCTTCCATGCTGCTTGGCTTCAGTGTAATATTCAAGCTAGGTAGCTCTGGGAAGGCTTGAATCTGTTTTGAAAACAACTTTGAGCTGCTCAAGAAGGTTGGTGCACCTAACGTCGGTAACAGAGTATTGTAAGTTCTCATACTATTGTCTCTTGGAAGAGTCTGCTGCCATAGAGGTAAACCCGTTTCATAAAGACTCGACAATGGAGTCCCTAAATAGCCATGAGAACTTCGGTGAATGGAGGGAGTCCCTAACATTTGAGAGAGTAGCACGTTGCAGCCGTAATTTGGAACTAGAGTCGCACTGACACATGGAACGAGGTTATAGTTCATGAGGTTCATGATAATGGAGTGAACTGAGAGTAAGCAAGAATTTTCTGATTGAATCTTTTCAAATTATATTAATTCTGATATAAATTTATCAGCGATCGCTAAAAATATGGCACGACATCTTATATTATTAACGGTCATTTGATTGAATAGCGCATGATAATCAAAGCGTGTGCGTTGAAAGGGAATACAAACTCGTAAGTAAAGGTCAGCAAAATTTATTTAGGATTTTAATTCCTCTTGATCATATTCGGTAGGACCTCCACTCGCTTCGTTGAGATCTTATAAAATCTCAAGAGAATGCGTTCAAGATTTTGCTTTTTGCTGGGTTATAAATTTATGGTTCGTAAAATTTTTTCTTTATTAAATTAATTAAGACAGGCTCTATTTTGATACATGATCATTTAAGAAATACCGCAAGTACGCTTAGCCTAGGTAATACCACTACATTAATTACATGATGCTTCCAAGTTGGCAGCATATATCAAAGAAATACTGTTTTTGATGTGAAAAAAATCAAAATTCTCTCAACATTCTCAACTCCAGACTTCTATGATTCCCACTGACTAAATTATTCAACAATGAAGGTTAAAAGGAGCGAGGTTTCCTTTACTCTCTCGCTCTCTAAACACTCTTATTGATATATTATTAAGATGCTGCTTCTTTACTTTTTCAAATCAAGTGGCCAGCATTGAATAAGAATTTTTGAAATTTCGCAGTTAATTCCTAAACCAAACAAAGAAAATTACTTTAGGCAGTTCAGCTTAGCCATAATTTTCTTTTATATGTGTGATTGAATTTTAATAAACAGAGTCAGCAAAGATTAATTGTTGGAAAGCTCCATCAAACTCGAAAGTTTTTACTCATTAGTGAGGAAATATTCAAATAGCTGGTAAGGTCAAGAGAGAATAGAAGAAGAAGAAACATCCAAGCCAAAGAGAAAATATTAACTCGAATTGCAGTCTAATGCAGCAATGCTCCAATAGAATTTGTGTAGTCAAATTTGAGCACAGTAATTGGCCTTACCGCATGAAGAATTAATAGCTGATAATTTTCAGAAATCTTGTCTCCTAATTTATGATTTCGTAAATTATAGTTTTATGTAAGATTCATTGATAATTTTAATTCAAAGCCAAAATCCCTTAGTCTCTGAGATCGAGGCGTTAAGGCGTTAATTACGGCAGCTCATATTTTTTGAATCGTATCATGACACAGAAGGCATCCAGAACAGTAGATCTCAACAAGAAAAGTGAACTCCGAAACTTGAATGAATTAGGCTGTGTCAATGTTTGGATTGAACTGCGAATTTCCCAAATCGAGTTGTGTGAATACAAGAAGGAGAGCAAGCAGAAATAGAATTAATACGAATTTTAGTTAGATTCCAACCGAAAAAGCACAGCATATCCAAGAAATTATGAGTGCGTCTACATAGGAATAAGTAGCATTTAAATTTCTGTGAGCATTTTATTAATTGTAAGTTAGTTGTGTATAGGTATGCTTGAGAGATTGAAACTGTGATTTGAGGAATGGGGATTAATTCAACAAAATTTCCATTCTTGAAGTCTATCTAAATTTTTTCCAAAAAACAAACACGCAGGAGAGAAAAAAATATATAAAATCCAAGAATACTTCCGACCTCAGCGACACAGAGGCCAATTACATGAATTCAAAGAAAACTCAATTACAATGTTAAAACTATTAAATTATAAACGAGTCTTAGTATCACCCTCTTTCAATCCAGATATTTCAACAACTTTTGGAATGCTTCAGCTTAATATGAATTTGAAGTGATGACTCCCTCCTATAATCGCTAATGAGAAAAATAGCCAATAACCAAAAAATACCCATAAGCTTTCGAGCAGCCAGGTACTTCGCATTTAAAAGAACGTTCCACTTGACAAGCCTTTCTTCTGAATCGTTTCTTGGAAGGTGGTTTCCATACCTTAACTTTTATTACGGACGACTCTTGAGCTTTTGGATGAAGGTCTTCTACTTTATGAATCTTTTTGCTTACTATGTGAAGCTGTTCCTTCAATACTTCATTTTTTAGGGGAACTGTCCTTTGCAAAACGTTTTGAAAGTCTTGAAAAGGTTGGACTAGCTTCGGGATCAAACCAGGCGTTAACATGGAGGTAGTTCCTGATAGAGGGAGGAAGGTATGGCAGGATTCTAAATTTCTGACTCTCTGAGGAAATTGCTGCCAGCGGGGCAAATTTGGTTCGTGTCGATTAATCATTGAGTTCTCTAGGTAGTTCCTAGGACTGGGGCTCATGGGTTGAATTCCCAAAAGTTGGGAGAACAAGAGCCTGGATACAGAATCCGAGGCAAAAAATGGATTCACATAAGGAGTGATGTTCAGATTCATTAGATCGGAGAAGTTTGATGGCAGGCTAAGGAATTTGGTGTTTAGGAATTTAATGAAAAATTTCTGAATTGCTATTATGAATTGATTTTGCAAGCGATTGCTAAATATGACTTCGAAAACACAGATAATTTCCAGCCAATCGTATAAAGAACCTTCAAATCAAAATTCTTCCTATTATTTATAAAAAGTACTGTAGCAAAGAAAGCTGTCTCCTTTAGTGGAAATCAGCTCCATGTTTTCTGGATGTATTGCTGTGATACCAGTGCTCTTTCGGTTCGATAGACTCTTACAAAACTTCC
>ENA-UOTZ01000286-UOTZ01000286.1-compost-metagenome-genome-assembly--contig:-NODE-286-length-42621-cov-12.818165_pt1 | contig 42621 bp, 37 predicted proteins | sample MGYA00238144_ERZ746983 | MGnify/ENA primary metagenome ERZ746983 (study PRJEB28759, sample SAMN06268863) | compost metagenome | isolation source: single cell | place: USA: California, Emeryville, Joint...
CCCAAATATTGTAACTATATGAAGATTATTTATGAAAAGCAATAGCCCAAACAAAAAATAGTTGCTTTGAATTTGAAAAAGTGATGAATTTCGAAACATTAACCTTCTGTTTCTTACAAACAAGGATCCTATTTCTCCATTATTCAACCGAAGTTTATAAAAGGTCTGTGAAAAACCGACATTTCTTGCCATTCTACAGGGACAATCGCTTTTGGAACTCTCCCCTGTGGACGCATAATCTCTTGCTTATCGGAGTGCTCGATAAACCTCATCCTATCGTAGAATGTCTGGCTTGCAAACCCAGGGAAACCTGAAAAATTATGTTCCCTCCCCGTTTTTCTTTTATCAGCGGTCGCGGTACGACCTCGCTCACACTCATTCATGTGTTTCATAAATTTATTCATTGTTATTTGCTTCACTTGGGGTTTTTCATCTCCTTGATTTAAAGCGATTTGCTTCATTCTAGCAGAGTCTTGGAAGCTTGTATTTATCTTTGCTTCATTTGCAGATTTTAGATTCGTTATTTCTGATAGCTCCTCGAGAGAAGTTCTTAGAGAACTTCTTCTTGTCTCTCTGACTGGAGTCCATAGCACATTATTTCTCGTATATTTTTCATTAGCAGCCTCTTTTGTGATATTTAACTTATTTAGAGTCACATTAGGCAGCTTAGGACCTACTCCCGGTTGTTTAAGAGGTTTGGGGAGAGTATTGGGTTCCAAATTTGATGTAAAATATTTATCATCTGGCGTCCCGAAAGACAGGTTGCCTTTGCTCGTCGGAGCAGATTTATCTCTGTGGCTGTGACCTAGGAAAGAGTCTTCGGTACGCTCTTTCGTCGGTTTTTTTATCAATGGAGTGTGATCTCTTCCGGTTGCCAGCAGTTTTACCGGGCGGTAAGCTTTTGTAATAGGTTCAATATCTGCATTCTTTCTTTCCGTTTTCACAATAAGAGGCGAAAGTTGCTGCTGCTCATTGGCAGATTTCAAAACGAGTTGTGACCGACAAATATTTTTAGCATCTTTTTCAACAAGCACCTTACTTTGCTTTTTCCTTTTTTCTTCTTCTTTCAGCTTCGAATCCATATAAGTTTGATAGTAAAGATTCCGAGACTGTTGGATACTCGCGTTCGCTACAAGCAATTCATGGTAAATCTTCTCCATTTGATTTTTTCGTATTTCGGTCTTGGTTGATAATACTAAATATTTTGGTTCAAGCTGAAGCAAACTGGTTAGTTTTGATATATTTCTTGGTGTAACGGTTGGGGAGTCCAAATTCGAGGACTGTCTCCTGAAAAGATTGGGCTGATTGCCAGTTGGATACATAGTTTTGCTCTCTTTACTAGGTTGGCTGACTCTCCTCCTCTCAATAGGATTTGACGGATCGGCGTTCTGTCTTCCATAAATTCTTTTCAAGTCTTCGGCGAGAATGCTAGTGTCATTATCAAGAGCATCTGAGCTTTCGTTTATCAAGTGATGAGCGGTTATCTCCACTTTTCTCAATTTCCCATCATCAAAACTGGAACGCTTTAACCTGAACCATACTGGTTCGCTTTTTTTCGCCAATAGGTTTGACTCGAGCTCCTGCACGCCGATTTTATGAATTTTATCGTCGGTCATTTCATGCATTGATTCAACACCTTCAGCTTCAGGTTGTGTATATCTACGACTGAGAATATTTCGCGGGTTATGGATCGTTTTCTTTTCTCCAGATGCAAGAAACCCAGAGTCATTCAATCCCACATCTTTAAGATCCCTTCCCAGACGAAAAGCAGGAGGTCTCAGTCCGCTAGCGTTCGGATGATCAAATAATTTGTTTTGAAGATTAGAGTCGAAACTTTGGTTTCCTTGAGGATTTTGCAAATTTTCTGTTAGTTTTTTCAAATGGACTATCTTTTCAAACTGGGACTCGTGTCTCTTCCTTGATGCTTTCATGAAAAAACTATAGATTGATGTAAGTTGTAAAGTACGACAAAGCACGAAGGTCTGAATCGCCTCTTCAGTTTTGGGAAATGTAGCCAGGATCTCTTTTGTTTCCTCAAGTAGCTCCAGCTCAGAAAGCTTTTTCCTCACGTTTGCGTTTATTTGGAGGATTTTCTCAAAAAATTGAATGAGTTGCCTATTTAAATATGAATAAGGTCTCAATCCAATGGGTTGACTTACTTCTTTCCGCCTTCGGATCTCACTTGCTGGGTTATACACCTTGCTAATATACGTTCCTCACGAGAAATGCGAGTTTGTTCTTTGCGAGATAGGAGTTGGTGGAGGATGTTAACGGATTCTGGATTTGAACGAAGTTTGAGGTTTCGTGGATGAAAGCAGAAGTCAATCATGAAAATGGCCTCTTCTTCGCGGGTTTTGAGCATATCCAAGACGGCGGAAATATCCTGAGGATTAATTTCCTCAGTTTCTCTGAGTTTATCACGCATTGAGGGTGCGATTCAAGCGCAATATTTTTTATGATTAAAGTAGGCACAAATTTCGTTTAGAAAAAAACTGGTTGAATGGAGCTCACAAGGAGCAACGAAGAGTAAGAAGACGCTGTAGCGGTTGTCTGTGTTGGAGTTGATATTTCTATTGCTTTTGGATTCAGCCATTCTCGGTTAGAAAGCAAAATCCAAACCGGGCCTCGGATATGGAAAGAACATCTTCCAAAAATATCAATAATTTGCTGGAAGTTTTCATGGGATCGGTTCAACAGTGCGATTTTGTTTAGATTATGAGAAGGTGAATATTTCAATTTCACCTTCAAAAGGATTATTATAGGGAGTTTGGGACCAAAAGTTTGTCTATGTGCATGTTTTCAACGTAAATCCATCTCAAATATTCTGTAATACTGAAAAACATTGTTATACGTCCAGGCACAACCACCTTTCCAAGCCGTGATTTAAATAACAGTTCAGATCAAATTAAACTATAGTAATTTGCAATTAAACTATATTACTTCGCTCTATCATTTAAATATGATAAAATGAGAAGCAGTTAGTCTAGCACACAAGCAGGAATGCATGAATTTCTACTATCAAATACCATTTAACTCCTATTTCAAGAGAATGTCATCCCTCTCAATTATTAATTATCGGTTTTAATAGAAGCATATAGTATAGAGCTTTGTTTGTTGTTTGCATTAATGTACTTCAATTAATCAGTTTTAAGGTCCTGTGTTCAAAGTAGATTAATAAGATGGCCCTCGTAATCCTTTTCTAAGGAGCATGAGAGGTGTTGTTATGTTGTTAAGTTTGAAATCGAATTGTAGAAGCTCTCTTTCTTTTATCTCATTCCATATTCACACTTTACTTTTGTTGATTTTCTTTTTGAATTGTGAATTTCAGAATCTCCTTGATCCCCTTTACCAAAAAGCCAATAGCTGATACTTATGAAAACAAAACTTCTAACCTTATTACTCTCAATTTGAAAACCAATTACAATATTATTTGAAACTTTCAAATTATTCCAAATAATCTGATGTACTTATTCATGGAATAAGCCCAAAGTCTACCAATTTCAAAACAAGTATGTATTGCTGCGAATCTTAATTGGAGTGATATTTATTTGCAAGAAATTACCATTACATCGAAAAATTATGTAAATTTTGCTTGTGCATAAACATTTGTTTTTTTAATAAATTGAATTATAAATTTTTTCTTCATTTGCCCAAATGAGATAACATTTGAGTGTTATAAAATTTCAAATTAGATGGAATACAAGTTATCAGCCAAGGGATGGGTTGTATTGCTTGCTCTCTTGATAGCACCAAAATCTAGCCTCATTTATTAATCGGTAAAACGCATTAGTTGCCTATTTTGTTGTGAACCAGAAATTTGTAGTCAATTAGCAAATTGCTGTAATGATCCATACGGTGAGTTGATAATTACGAGTTTGAGCCTCATATTTCGTCAACAATTTTGTTGTTTTGAAACTTGTTGCCTTTCAGTGATCTAATTTGACAGCACATAAATGATAATATTTCTTGGGTTATTCTTATTTTCCCAACTCATTTCTTTCATGATAACTAAGAAAGTTTTATCACAACTTTTAGATAGTCCAGTATCGTTGTATAAATTCTCGCCCAGAAAACAAATTATTAGATAATCCAATTTGAGACGGTTCATATAGCAACGAAAAATTCGTACATAGTTGAGCACGAAATATTCTAACTCATCATGATTATCACATTCAACAGCTGTTCATCAAGATGATGGCTTTGATATTTAAGGGCTTAAAAAGACACATTTCTTTCAACGATGTTTACTATTTAAAGGGAAAACCTTCCTAATTTTCCCTATCAATTGTTCAAACTTCTCGAGAAAATTTATGAAAACACTGAGGCAGGAATCACACGTACAGAATCATTTTTCCAGAGCAAATCGAAAATTAGTTTGGAAAATTGAAGAGTGTCCAAAACTTCGAAAAATTTCTGAATAGACTGAGTACTCAATCGTTTGTAGGATTAACTGTCCTATTCAAGTATTTTTTCGCAAACTCCATTCGCCAATACTTATCAAAATCTCCTTAAGCATTTGTTTAAATACAAAATTTGAGAGCTGCAGAAATTCCATTTAGAAGCATCAAAATTAATTAATAAAGTGATTACTTACTTTTGGAACCTCTTTCTTCTGCCCACATAATTAATATTAAATCGAAAAATCGAAACTATCTTCCACATCAAAATGGTAGAATCTTCAATAAAAACAGAAGAAATTGACTACGGCGATGAGCCCAAATTGAAAGGATTCATCGCTCATCCAAGTGACACCAAGAAAAAAGTCCCTGGCGTCCTAATCGTCCACGAATGGTGGGGACTTGACGATTATTGCCGCTCCAGAGCAAAGCAACTGGCCGGTATGGGTTATTGTGCCATGGCTCTGGACATGTATGGAGGTGGAAAGCAAACCTGCCATCCAAAAGAGGCCGGCGCTTTCATGAAAGAGTCAATTAAAAGTTTCGAAAGTGCCTGCAACAGATTCCATAAAGCCCTCGATATTCTCAAAAATCATTCAGCTTGTGACGGCAGTAAAATTGCTGCAATTGGATACTGCTACGGAGGAATGATCGTTCTGAACATGGCTAAAAAAGGTTATGACCTAAAAGGCGTAGCGAGTTTCCATGGCTCTCTTACTTCTCATGTTAAAGCGAAAAAGGGTGTATGCAAGGCAAAAGTGCTTGTCTGCAATGGCAAAGATGACAAAATGGTGCCAAAGGAGTCGATAGCTGAGTTCAAGAGAGAATTCGATGAGGCGGGTATCCAGTACAAGTTTATAAATTATCCTGGAGCTATCCATGGATTTACGAATCCTGCAGCCACAGCAAGAGGAAAGGAGTTTGGAATTGCGATAGCATACAACGAAGCTGCTGATAAAGCCTCTTGGGGTGAACTTTCTAACTTCCTTAAAGAAGTGTTTGCTTAATGGATGCTTTGGATGAGAGGGAAAAGCTCAGGGAAGAGATGTTTTTCCCGGAGTTATAAGCGAAGGCTATTTATTTATGATTGATTAAATAGAATTTATGAATTATATATCTACCTATATATCTATATATGCCTAAGCGATAATTAATGAATTTCCTTTTGAGCTTGCAAAAGAGGCTCAATGATTAATTATAGTATTTCACTTTATATTGTTTAATCTAAGATGTATGAGCTCTTTTAATTAACATCAGAAGAAACAAGTAAGATATTATTATGATATATTCTATATTTGAGTGATTTGAGGATCCAACAATCGGTCACCTTCTTAAGATGGTAGGTCTTTCGACGCCTCATTATCATCCAACAAATAATCGATTAGAAGCTGCATTCCTGGTAGCATGTAGAGAGCCACAGCTGCACATTAAACCTTTTTATTCATGAGAAGATAAAAGTTTGATTACAAATAAGGCATATTTAGGAGAATCAAGAGCCATGTAATGGTGTGTAATTGGGTTGAAAAAGTCTCTCAGTGGGCTTTTTCGTAAGCGCCTGCGTCATCCCCAGAGACTAACGGACATAATGTATTATCTCTTTAGACCTTTTTATTAATTGTCAGAAAAAGTAAATTAAAAATCCTCTTGAGTAAACAGCCACTTTTGGCTTTTTAATTTCCAAATTTAACCCTTATCATCCTTCTATAGAGAATATTGTACAATGAGATGCTGATTTCCAGCCTTATAAATCGTCATAATCTTGCAATGCTCCATGTTGAAGGCTACGCGAAGGCAAACGAAGCCACGATCAGTCCGTATTTTGAGGGCGTTTTCGAAAAGACGATATGACTGATCCTTCTCATATTCAAACACTCTGATATGTCTCCTTCAGGGCTTCTGTTTTATTTATAACTAACAGAGTGAGCCCTCGGGACCAGATGATCAGAGTTGTAATTTCGATGGTTCAGATCAGCAGCAAAATGATTAATTTTAATAAAATTTTAACCTCAGAGAGTTTGTAGCAATAACCCGAGTCCCATGCAACAGACACAGGTCTCTTTCCACCTATCGAAACCCAATCTCATCAAATCATAATAGACAGCGGAACAGTTGGCTCTTTCACTGGAAACCATAAGAACCCAAATCGAAAACAACAAGCACGGCGAATCGGAATTATCTCGTCGCAATGTATCCGATTCGACCGAAGACTCCGACGTATCGGCTCCGCTCGAATGGCTTGACGAGTTAGAGCTCTTGATCACGAGCAACGATATTAGCAAAGAAGGTAATCTTCCAACGGGTTAAGTCGTTAATTCGATTGTTTCTGTAGAGAAATTTAATGAAATCTTAATCCAAGTTAACGATCAAGCCGTAAACCTCGTCAGCAAAGGCAAAAACCAAGAAGCTCAGGCAATTTGGGAAAGGATCGAAAAACTCCTAGAGGTTTTTACGCACTTTGAATGAGCATCTAACAGTAATAATTAACAGACTGCTGCAGGCTATGGGATTGGCCTCGATAGAAATCTCGTTATCGTTGTACTATACAACCTCGCCGCCTGCTACCAAGCGTAAACCATGTGAAAAACCCAGATTCTTATCCCTTTTCTATATAGCGCTTGGAGTTTAGATAACTGCTCTAAGTACACTGATGGAGTGACCTTTAATCTCATCGAGTCTCTCATGAATGAAGAACTCAATTACAAGTCTCAGAACCCAAAACAGATATCTCTGAGTCAGATGCAAAATTACCAGAGTTCAAGACTGAAGAAGCAGCAATTTTTGCTGAGGATTTATTTGCAACACTGCGCTGTGCTTTCTCAACTTTCCCAGTAATTTTCTGAGCGAAGTCTTTGTAGACTAACTTTTGGATTACTACCCTCTAGACATGAGAATGCTATGGAGCTAATAGAAAAAGCCATGAAACTGTTACGATCGATGCTCGAGAGCGCACTCGACTGCTGTCAGACACTGAAGAAGAGTATGAACAATAAAACCGTTGATAGCTCGAAAAAGATTGGATTTGGGCTAAGGCCTTCATCAGCTTTGGTCGAGGAAATCAGTGGGAGCTATACAGGAATGCACAAGAACTCTACACCGAGTTTACTCTCGAAAGAGGAAGTTCACTATGTACAAAGCGTGTTGGACTTCGCGATTCCATTTCTGAAGGAATTTGTGGCTGCTACTGCAGATCCATTTAGTTTGGAGAACAAAGAAAGATATAAAGATATTAAGAAATTCATTTTTAATTGGAAGAATAACCCTGAGTATAATGAAAAGTTTTTGCGAAAAGAAATACAGAAGAATGCAACTGTTATTGAGATAACTCAAACGCGTACTTTGCTCGGAGTGCAGCAACCAAACGATTGGCTTTACAATTTTAATATTGGGACGGTCATGCATATGAAGCCCATGAAGTATAGTGATTATACGCAAAAAAGGGACTTTGTTGGCGAGGTAACCAAAGAATCTCTCCAAGAAAAGGTATAACAAGACGCAAATTTCGTTCATTCATTCATTTTTTCCAACTTCGCAGGTGATTTATATGAGTGTGGTGCTCTTTGCAACTGCGACAGAAATGAGATTCCTTGAAGCAGCAGCTAAAGAAGAGGAACTCGCAGAAAATAAGAAAGTGAAACCAGCCACGTTAGAAGGACCCAAAAAATCGTATCAACCTTCATATGTTCAGGAAGAGACTGATAATTTATTTCTACAGTGAGACGATTCACCTGCAATCGATCGGAGTTGTCTGTAGATATACAAACGGCTCGTGTCCGTACATCGATCATTTAATCTCAAGCTATCACAAGCACTACTCGCAAGGCTTGGAAACAATAGTACGCTGAATGACAAATTGGTTTTCATTCATTAATTATCTTCATAGCCAGAAGAATCTTTTCTCTCAATAAGTGAAGCAAAGTCATTCTATAAAGAAGGCTCAGACAGCGAGGAGCAAAAGACTTTGGCAGAAATTACACGTGAGAAGACTCAGAAACAGCTGCCGAAAGAACCATTGGAAGAGGTCATCGATGGAGCTCCAAAGCAGCGAGTGGAAGATTCACCAAATCAACAAATGATTCGGAGCTCCAGCTTAAAAGAAATAGAGGCGAACTCGTCAAAAGGAAAAGTCACCACGGAACTCCAAGAAAGTATAAATGCGTTACTGAAGCCAAAAAACCTACCTAAGAGTGGCCTCGCAAGCAGTTTCAAAAAAGAAGAGAAAAGGCCCTTGCATTCACAGAGGATTAACGCTCAGCAAAGGCCAATGCCGAGCACGAAGAGTCCAAAAGTTAATGAAAATTTGACACAGAGCAAGTAATGACTCCATCAATTTTCTCAAATAATCTATTGTTATCAAGGGAAAAACCTCTATCCTCACAGAGCAGCAAGAGGACCGCGGTTTCTCAAGAACGCGAGAGTAACACTGGAGATGCAGGGTTCTACCTGAAAAAGGGATTTCAAGTTTCAAAATCTAGTCAAAAGCTAGGCGGAGGAAAAGCAAAGCTCGCTAACAAAACAATGCCATTGAACGTCTCAAATCATCACGATTCTCACCAATTCATCAAAGATCTGACTGTACCATGCAATATGCAGCAACAAAGCCTCGAATTAAAAACTAAGTCACAAGGCAAGAAAGTTTCCGTCTACAGCAGCCGACCTGAAGGTGCGAAAACGGATAGATCAACCACAGATAGAGACAATACGGCAGAAAAAACTTCGAAAAAGACAAATTTCTCCATCAGAAATAATTTCCAAGAGTTTTTCCAAAAATTGTACAAATCGAATAGCAGAGATGACTTAAAGCCTTCCCTTAAGATGAAGAAAGAGACAAAATCAATAATGTCGTCAGACAAACCGAGCAAAGCCTCTGCTAATAAGACTTATACTTATGAGACACCTACCCCCGAAATTGGATTAACCCCACAAAAGAGAGAGAAAACGACAGATAATGTGAGACAATCGATGGTCCCTCTTCATAAATCTCAACCTGCGCTCTATGATAGCCCCGAAAGCCCTGGAGTCAAACAAAATCTGCTTGAGTTCTCGAAAAAGGATCCTAAAGTTATATCAACGACTAAAGTCGTAGCTGACGGTGGGTCGCAACAGAAATTTTCGAAATTTTCGCAATCACCGAAAAATGTGCAGTCATCGAAAGTGGTGAGCTCGTTATCAGCGAGAGTTATTTCTGCTGCTGAGATCGCACATCAGCTGAGACTCATGAAGGAGAGTCAAAAATTAGAAAATCATGGGTCGCTTAGTTCTCGAAGCAATCGCAGTCAAGTGAATATCACCAAGAAAAGATAGAGTGTACTTAATTAAACATTTTTGCATAACAGTTTTGACACAATTTTCTATGAGTCAGAAGACTTATTTGATATTGTTTCTGGCACTAAAAAAGCTTTTCATGAAGATAATGATATATATCTGTATATAAATTTCATTTTGTCTGAGTAATCTCCATTCTGAAAAGTCCGAAGTCTCTTCATCAGTAAGTATATAATTTGGACATTAAACTCGATGATAATTCTGAAATACGTAATCTTATATCAATCTGAATGAATGCACCGACAGGACTCCAACACAAGCAAATTAATAAAATCTAAAGTATAACTCTGTTGATTTAAAACTGCTGTGTAACAAATGAAGAGCTGTTACAAATTTAATTCAAACGACAATTCTCACATAGTGCACAAGTAGCATGGGCTGGAGCTTAATTTATTTACATATCGATGTATTAGATATAGCACTCAGAGGAATGATTTGTGAGAGCAGTTAGTTTAATTTAACAGAATGACATCACAAACGTGCTTCTTCAATACTATTTAATGATTATGTATGGAAGAGCATAATTTAAATTCCAAACGGAAGATTTATTTACCAGTAATTAAACTATCACCAAGACAAACTTGAATATTTGAATGTCGCGCAGGAAGAACACAAGTTTTGAGTATAGCGCCTCAGATATAGGATATCCGGACAGCTCTGCCCGTGAAGCCGACCTTCTGCGTCAAGATTTCAGGGAGCTTCGCAGAGAAATTGACAATATTCGAAGGAGAAACGAGTTGAGAATGGGAAAGAAAGAACTTTTAAATCAGGAACTCCTTGCATGGGAACGCGAAAGGGCTGCACATACATATCACAGACAACCAGAAAGGTTCGACTCTCCACCAAGACGGCTAAGCCGATCTCCTCGCCGAAGCCCAAGAAACTCCACTGAATTACTTCTTGCTCAGCAAAGGCAACTTGATAGGGAGAGAGAAGTTTATTTATCCAGCACTGAACGCCGAAGTCCTCGAGGCTCTCGTAGCCCGTCTCGACTGAGCCCTTCCAGGCGGGATATGGCCTCGCCAGGTGGCTATGAGTCATCAGTGTACGCGTTGAAAGAGTCAGCTGACAGATTATCGCATCAAAGAGAGAAATTTGAAAAAGAGCTCGAGGCTATTCGCAAGAGGCAGCAGTATCGCTCTTTAAACTATTCTGATGGTATAAAAACAAAACTCCTGGAGCCTCATAAATGACTGTTTATAGAACTTGCGAGTCCAAGTAGCTATAGAAGAAGACAGAGGAGAGATCCTTTCGACTTAGAGCTTCAAAATTTACAGTAAATTAACTTTCTCCTTCTATTTGAAAAAGAGCTTACTTTATTAGAGAAGAAAATAGAAGGATGAGAGATGAATTATCTGACCTTCGTTACAAAGACAGCCTCGATCGAAGAAGCTCGCCTCTAAGACGAGAGCGTGATCTCTACGAAGGATCAAACATTAGAGGAGGCAGCCCAGGGAGACAAGCGTCCCCAAGAAGAAGCTTTACTGATGAATATCCAAGGAGTCCGCGAAGAAGCCCTCCAAAAACAGAGATCAGAGAGCCAAAATTGAGAGACCCAGGCAGCCCACGTCCTCCTGTTAATGAAGATTTAGACGACAAAATTTCGTAATAAAATCGATTGAACTTATTATTGATCGTTACCTTCCAAAGGCACTTAGTGAGGCAAGTGAGACGGAAGGTTCACAATAAACTTCAAGAGAATGAGAAAACCGCAAAGTAGAATTTCCCTCTGGATGACATTAGAAGACATTTATTATTTTTTTAGGTCCGCTTCTCGCACTTCTAAATCCCAAAACAAAAAATATAGTACCTACAATCCACACTTTGAAGCGATCGATAGACCAAAAAGCAAAGGGAAAAATCCTCTGAAGGCAGCTTTGTAAATTAAGATCTGCTAGCACAAGAGATTCATAATATTTTGAATGATTTAGCAAAAAGACGACTCCACAAATGAACTCGAACTTACTCCATATAGGCCTAGGTACAAAAGCCCCAGGCGAACTTAAAAAAGAGGTTGCAAAGAGTATGGAGACCTCATTCATGTCAGTCACTCAGAGGAGCACCATGAGCAAGCGATAAGCTCTGGTGAGGAAAAATAAGGAAAGGGGCGGCTGTCTATATTTAACAAAATTCGTTTTTTATATTTATCTGAAGCTCAATCTTTTCGACAGCTAAGACACTTAAAATTTTTGTCTTTGTATACTGGAATGGACAATTGCGAAATTGAACAACTTTTCTACCGATCTCCATATATTTTATTAAGATTTAATTATTAAGATTAGATTCTGAGTATCAATGAATTATCATCTGAATAATCTCAATGAGGCAAAACAGGAGGATATATGCTGTTGTAATAGCAGTTTCAAAACAAAGTAAAATTTAGATTGATAAAACATCACACCTGTTTAAGCATTCACAGATTTACAATTCAAATTCACCTTTAACCAGTTTTTGCACCTCTTTCTCGATTATCATTGACAAAAATATTAGGGCTTTTAGAGAGTTTAATCATGAAAATACGCTCTTGGATGGTCATTTATTAATCTTTTGTATGGATCTCCAACGAATAGTAAATAATCTTTCTTTATGTACACTCGAGCGTTTCGAATTGGCAGCTCGATTCCTGACCCCAGCTGGGCCATTTTTCCTCGAAGCATTTGCGCACTTTCCTCAAGTAGTTCTTTTAGTACTTCTTGCAACTCACCCTTATTTTTCTGTCGGGGAGAGATAATTTCCAACTCGCGAACCCCCTCTATATCATAAATCTTTATCACAGTTTCGTATTTGTCTTGATCAAATACAATTTTATATGAAACATTCATCTCCACTCGAAATTTTATCATCATTTTCACTGTCTCTCTCGTTATCGGAGTAGTTACAATTCCACAAAGTAATTTCTGTGGCATCGTAACAGTATTTTTGATTTCTGAAAAAATCACTTTGGGATGTTGCCTCGAATCCATCTGACACATCAGCGAAGTACGCTTTTCATCATGGCCAGTGTCATCGTTCTGCACGAAAGCTAATTTCGTAAACTTTTCGATTTTTTGGGTTGTCCCAGGAAGAAGAGTGGCAGCATTAGGAAAGAGGTAAGTAAAATAGTCATTATCAACAGCGTATTGGATCAGATGCTCTACAAGAGGTTTTCCAATAGCGATTTGATAATATGAAATGCTAGAGTCAAATTGCGATTCCCATGAGGACACTTCATGATTCATAATTGAGTTGTCAGCAATGAGGTATTCTCTGGCGAATACTAGAGAGTTCTCGGTAGTTTCAAATAATTTCAGCTGATTTCTTAGTTCAATCATTAAATTTGAATGGGGAACGAAGTAGATCAAATCCTCGTATTTCAGCCCTTCTAATCTGTACCACGCCTTCAATTCTTCCAATAACTTCTTAGTTATTATTCCTCCTATTTTATGTTTGAATGACTTATTCAAAGTCTGAACCAGCCGTTGCCAATGAATACCGTTGACTTCCTCATCAAGGAGAGTAAGATCTTCCCATTCGATTGCAAGCTCCACCTCAATAGATTGTTCATTAGTGTCTTTTCTAAACGTACGATTGTAACTTATGCTGCTACTGTCGAATATTAGCTGAACAGCTTGAGCGCAATAGATAGATGACTCGATACCAATAGAGATCTTTCCCGAATTTTGTACTAGCTTTTTACCATCAACAATAACACTAGCAGCTTCGAATGGTTGTTTATGATAATTTGCCCATATGATCTCCAATTTTTCAATAGGAGCAGGCTCATTCTCTTGAGTATCAATTTCGATAATCTCCTCTAAATCTATTTGAGATAAATAGGGGACCAAGGCCTCAAGACCGTCATTCTGTGCAGCAAATAATGCTGGATGGTAGTATATTTCCATTCTGTAAGGAGAATGCGTGGCGTTCAGAGCATGAAAAGCAAGAATGAAAATGAAGAATGTGAGGTGTCTCATATGATAATCAATAAATGGAAAGATTTAATGTCTGCAGTGAATCACGTTGTGAATCAATAGAAGCATTAATATTATTAGAAGCTGCTCTCTTTTCTTTGAAGTAACGATTTCTCGAGTTGTGATAAAACGGTTTTCGATAGAAATTTTGTTCGTTTAATCAAAATCTCGAGTTGGAGAAAATAACTGAGCTACTTGAATGCTTTCTGGAAATTACGTCATAATTCTCAGAATTCCAAAGATGAAGAATCCAGAATGTAAAGCAGCCAAAACCTTTTCTCAATCGAAATAAGACTTTAATTCCAGAGAAATGATAGTAATCTTAAATAATGTTGAAAATCTTCTTCTTTTTGAGTAAAATCGTGCTCTAATAACTTCCAGAACTGAGAATTAAGTTGTAGGTGAGAAAAATCTACCTAATATTAAAAGATAAAAATTTTCTGGTTCTTTCAATAATTTGATATGGATGCGTTGAAGATGAGAACTTGCTATAGCTACTAGAGTCATTTTATCATAGGATTTCTATTTTTAACTTCGGTGACATGATTGCAGTCCATAAGTTAGCTAAGAAGAAGAGAAATTGAAAAAATATGAAATTTGAGCATTAGTAGTTCAAGAATCAGCACTTAGCCTTTGTAATCAAATTCAGCCTCTAACAAGCAAGATGATGGATATTAACTGTCCTACAACGAGCAAGCTCTCTATCTATATCCCACACATAATTTGGTTCACAACTTCAATATGTTAACAATTCTGTTGAGGTGTTATCTAAATTTAAGGTATCATCTGGCAAGGCATTACAACACAAATCAAGAAGATTCATCTCCAACACAAGAAAATAAATTATTATTAGAGAGGATAACTAGTCTAAACGTGGATCTTACCAGCGTGTTTTATCTACTTGCTCAAGAGCAAAAAGAGGACTAAATCCTTTTCCATGAAGCAATTTTATCTTTTTCCAACAGAGCGAGCCAACGGTTCGTTAATTTCATCTCTCATGAAAACAGAACTCACAAGCAAGCTTCCTGTCCTATCTTTATCGAAAACATCGGTATCACTTGATTTTATCACTTTGACTGATATTCCTTCAGCATCAGAAGTTCTGATAAACTCATTGACTTTCTGACTTGGATTCGGCTCGTATTTTTTCAAAAAATATAGCACTGGCAACACATTCACGAGCGTAAGATAACAAAAAACATAGATTGCCCATCCCCAGTTTTCTTCTGTAATCGAATTCCTTTTCACGTATCCCGGCACATCAAAGATGTTTAGCACATTTTGAAGGACTCTAAGTGACACAATTACTAGTCCAGCGAGCGCAAGCCTTGAGAGCAATAACCCCTCCTTATCTTGGGATTGCAGCAAATTTTTCTTGAGATATCCTCGCACCATCAAGCAGCTGATCGCGAAGAAGATACCATTCAACGCGGTTGATAACGCGGTACAAAGATAGTCCAAATTGAGCAATGTTTCTAAAACGTTTTCCATTTTTTGGTGGTCATGCAACCCACGAGCCAGGTAACTTATTATAAAAAAAATAATGAATATTAGATTGGAACCAAGCAGCGTGAAGTATGCGTAATTTAGAGCCTTATTATGTTTGTTGTAGAGCATTGCCGTAAAAACTGTAACAATCCAAACATACCCTCCTAAGCAAAGGATGGTATTGATCGAAATTATACCAAGATGCTCAACGAGAAGGTGCCAGTCAAGCGGGATGGTGACATGGAAAATAAGTTGCAACGGTCCGTCGAGACAATAGACGATTTCAAAGAGTGCGAAGAGAGCAATGACGATATTGATCTTATTCATATTTGCTGAGCGAGTCCTTCGGCGAATTCTATTGATAATTAGGAGATTGGAGATGGCTTTAGCGAAGATTGCCAAATAAACGACGACAAATAGAGAAAAAAAGGTTTGGAGTCTCCATTCAATGTCATCTCTTAATTGGCATCGGGCATACTCCTCATAAATCGTGTGATTGGTGCAGTTGATGGTAGTTGTTGCTAAGAGTACGGGTTGGTGCTGCTGAGGATCGAATACTGAGAGAGAGTCGGTAGCCATTGGAATTGGTTGTCTTTGCTGCTTAAGAGCGAGTTGATTATAAAATTAATGAAGCTTAGAGTGCTTTATTTAATTAGACAGCTAAGTGCAAACGGGCTCGCGAGGTTAAGTCTTTCAATTTAATGAACCCGACGATGAATTTTATTCGGAAAATGAATTTAATTGGAGATTGTGCAGTTCGACATTCCGCCATTCACCAAAGCTTCAGGTTGTGTTCAAGGGAGCAGGTACGTGAAAGAGGAAGAAATAACAACAGATGAAAAATCGGTTCCTTCATCATTGAGAATAAAAGCTAAAGACTTGAGACATTCTTTTCTGAAAAAAAGTTAATGATATGGCGATAATTATTTATATATATATCTATTCTGGGAAGAAAAATACATCTCTTCGTGATATTGATGGCTTTTTGATTTCGAGTAAGTGCATAAAAAAACGGCATTCTTCATCTCCTTCATGAGTTCCAAACAAAAGTAGGACGCAGGTTGAATTTTTGATAGAGAATGGGACATATTTAGAGGTAGAAAAAATTTCTTTTTTTTTTTTCTTCGGTTTTTGTGAGAATCTTAATTTCAGCAATAAGAATGGAAATGACCTCCTTGAACCTTCTCAATGCACCTGAAATATGAATGATACAGCGATCAAATCAAAAATATTGCCTTGATTCTTCATCGGTAGTTTGTACTGAGTAAACCAGATAATTGAATGAGCATAAATTTACAAAATTGTTTTTGGGATTCCACCCCAGAGGTGAATAAAGATAAACTAAATTGCCATCAAAAACAACACCAATTTTACACATGGAAGAAAAACTCAAATCCGAATTCCAAGAGCTCGAAAAAGTTGGTTTTGGCGTCATCTCGACATTGTACAGAGGAAAAAAGCCCAATGATCCAAAGGTTTATGGCATAAAATACTACAAAGCAGAAAATGACGACCTTTATGAAAATTATCTCCACGAACTCCAAATCCAGCAAGGCCTCTCTCATCCCAATGTCATGACTATCTATAAAACTAACTGCAATAAACCAACACGGGAAATATACTTCACTATGCCTTACCTGCGATCTCTTAGACAGATAATGAGTGAGAGAAAGCAAAAACCCGAGATTAAAGAAGTTATCAATTTGTTAAGAGATATGACCAGCGTCCTCGAATACGCAAAGGAGACTCAAGGCATCGCGCATAATCGCATCAAGCCCGAAAACATCTTTTGTGTAGAGGATATGTCTTCATTCCTCCTTGCAGGCTGGAGCGGACATCTTTCTATTCGAAAAAACGATTTGGCTTCCCGTAAGAGCGTAATGAAACCTCTTGAGTCATCTAGAAAGTCAATAACCGCCATTTATGAAGCACCTGAAGGGAAAATGTCTTTGGATGCTCTATCAAGAGGTAGAGTAGATCATTGGAAGGCAGATATCTATTCTTTGGGAGTCGTGGTGCTAGAATTTTGCGGTATCGATCAAGAGAGACTAGCAGCAATCAATTCGACTCGTGAAACCCCTGAATCGATCAAAGCGCTTGAAAGCATTGAAGCTGATTTATTGAGCTGGTATCCGGTCCAACGGTTGGTTGAAACTTTAATAGCAATGGTTCAGAGGCTGGTATTTGAGAGACCTTCTGCCACCGAAATATCTTTGCTACTCGAAATTATTCATGTTAGTGACACGGATAGAAGTGAGGACACTGGAGGCGATGAAAGTGGCTCAAGAACGAGTTTTTCTCAAGAAAGAACGAGTTTGACCCTAAGACCACGAAAAAGCGAGACCCGCGAGTCAATGTTTAAAACTGAAGCCACAGAAACACAAACAAAAGCTGAAACGACCATTGAGCCGAAAGCGAACCAAGAAGTAACCCAGGAAGTAACTCAGGAAGTCACTAAAGAACAAACTCAAGAAGCACCCCAAGACGTTAGCCAAGATGTGCGCCAATCCGATGCACCAGTGAAGAAAACATTTTACCCTCTAAGGAAGATGGTGACGAGGGATGAAGATATGGAGGTTGAAGATCAACCGGTTGAGAGGAATCTGATTTATGCTCCTGGAGTGTCGCGAATGGGAAGTTTTCAATCGAAAGACCCTCAGCCGACTGGTCTCACAGGGCAAGATATTAGCTACGTCACCAGGAAACTCTACCGGAAAGAGACATTAATGCAAGTTAAAGAGATGGAGGAAATAAAAGAAGGAGAAGAAAATCTTTATGCTAGTAGAAGAAAACTGCATCAGATGCCGGACAAAAAGAGTCTTAATAACAAATTGGTTTTGATGAGTAAGGAGGAAGCTGCTAAGGCTCAAGCAAAGAGAAAGAAAAAGTCTGGTTTTACACAATTTATTGAGAGCGTGGGAGAAGGAATCAGCGATTTTGGGAAAAAGGCACTTGTTGTTGGCGAGGAGATTACGAAAATAACGTTTGGGAAATCATTAAGCACTAATTTTGAAGGAAAAAAGGATGTTCAAGAACCGAAGAAAGCGGATATGACACCCAAAATTCAAGTTGTTAAAGCAGGCAACTCTCCACTTGATGAACGCGTGTCTCCAAGTAAAATATTCTCATAGGCACAGTCTTTCTAAAACAGCTTCATGATAGAAACGCACGCGAGTCTCTTTTTGCAAGTTCAAAAAAATCCGCTTGCAGACGACCCTCGTAAGAGTTTAATGTCAGCAGGAGATCGAGGAGGTAATTATTGTGCTTGGGACTAGTTTCATTGAAATTTCTTCAGACGAAGTCGATATGGAAGACTTAGATACCGAAGAAGATGTGGTGAGATCGAAAACTGACCTACCTACTGGATTCTCAGAGGTATTCATTGTTATTACTGATGCAGTGTTGACATGATTTATTTTACAAGAAAAATAAAGAAAAGTCAATCCACATGATTCATGTTATTAACGCGCCAATTTATTCAACTTCATGGTCTCCCAATGGGAAGCATGTTGTGACGGGGTCTTGGGACCATTCGGTTCGAATTTTGGACATCGAGACAAAGGAATGTGTTGAAGACGTAGGATACATACATCAAGGTATATTGGATGCATTAGAATGGTTGTTAAGCTTTTTTTTAATTCTTCCAGAGCCGGTTTTGTCCGTTGCTTGGTCGCTTGATGGAGGGAATATTGTTTCAGGATCAGATGATGGGTCTATAAAAGTTTATAACTTCGATCAGAAGAAGCTTATTCATTCATTCGACGACCTTTATGTTGGTAAATGATCCTTTGTGAGCAAAACTCATACTTGCTGTCTAAAGGAACCGTAAGCTCAGTTTGTTGGTCCCCTGATGGAATGTACATCGCATCAGCTGCGCAGAATACAATAAAGATCGTTGATTTTTTCAATAAAAAACTGGCTAAAACTTTCTCAAAGATTCATCAAGGTATGATTTGATCTTTTTCATAATCTCACATCTAATAACTAGACGATATCAACCAAATCGCTTGGTCGAAAAATGGCAAATACTTGGCATCAGCTTCATCAGACACCACAGTCAAAATTATTGATGTTGATACCAAGGAAGTTTATCATACTTTTGCTGACGTTTTCGAAGGAGAAGCCAATGCTCTTGCATGGTCTCGAGCAAGCACTTCAATAGCTGTTGGATCAACAGATTATTCACTCAAAGTACTTGACATCACCAAAAAGGAAATATTGTGCAGCTTTGACGAAGTAATCGGAATTGAAGTCATTTTTACCAATTTTCCTAATTCTTCTAGGCTTTAGCACCTGTTACTGCCGTCGCTTGGTCAAATGATGGCAAATACTTGGCGTCTGGCTCTGAAGACAATTTCATCAGAGTTTATGAGTATGCGAAAAAACTTCTTACAGTGATCATTGAGCAACACAAGAGTAAGCTGTTACAAATTGGTTCTTAATTAATACTTTATTCTTCCTTATAAAGATTCGATTCTTTCGTTAAGTTGGTCACCTGACTCGGAGCATTTGCTTTCTTCATCGAGGGATTGCAAATTGATCCTACATAATGTCAAGAAGAATTCTGTCGCTCATACTTGGAGTGGTGGATTTGAGAGTACAATAGGAATTATCATATATCATTCTGATCGTGTTGTTAGGCACTGTTTCCGCTCTGAGTTGGTCAAAGAACCAACAGCATGTGGCTGCAGGCAGCTCTCAAGGAATCCTTCATGTATATGAGACCAAAAACATGAGTATTGAACTGTTTCTCGAAAAAGCTCATCAAGGTAATGATTAAACTCCAAATGCATTGCTTACCCAACCAAAATGAAAAGGCGCGATTAAATGCATCTCTTGGTCTCATGACGGAACAACACTAGCCACCGGCTCTGATGATAGTTCTTTAGCCGTACACTCCCTCTCAGAGCAAACAACTCTTTGGACCATTTCGTCGCTTCATCAAGGTAAGAAATAGCGAACCTCGGGCTAGTGGTCTGATCTCATGCAATGTTTTTTTTCCTCTAGCTGATATTAATACTGTCGATTGGTCAGCTGACGGAAAGCTACTCCTCACAGGCTCAAATGACTTAACCGCAAAAGTTATCGATGCAAAAACTCGCCAAATATTGTACAACTTTAGTGGCATTCATTCAGGTAAACCATTCAATCTCAGAAGTGATGCTGAACTTATCTTAATTTAGAACCCATCCGCCACGTCGCTTTTTCTCCAAATGGAAGACGGTTTGTCTCATGTTCTAATGATTGGTGCGTAAACGTGACAAGTCTTGATACTCTGAAAAGCGAGGATCTCTTCACTGAAGTTTGTAATAATTATTTTTGATGCTCCAAAACTAAATGCTTCTCTTTTTTTCATAAGATTGGCTTTCGTTTGTCGCTTGGGCCAAAGATGGAAATACTATAGTTTCTGGTTCCGAGGGTGGAACAATCAAGGTGTACGACTTGCTCAGGAAGCAAATTAAAAACGAAATAGCCACGCGTCCAGATAGTGTTGACGTCATTTACGGATATTCCTACTCAGTAGAGACCGGTATCATTGCGGCTCTTTCAGTGGATCCTTCTATTAAAATCTATGATTGCAATACGAAAAATTTATTATTTGAACTTCAAGGACCTGATCTAGGTAAAAAAACTCGTCCAACGCTCATTTAATAATATTCGATTTTTCTAGATCGCGTATGCTCGCTGTCTCTGAGTCGAGATGGAAAGAGATTGATAACTGGATTCCAAGATGGCTCTATGAGGATATATAGCTTAAAGTATTAAATTTTCAAATAAAATCCTCGATTGGTTTACATGACTCCTATTTATCATGTTGACCTAAAAAAATCAAGCCAATTAGCTCGTATACATATGTTGAAGCTTTGAATACGTTCAAAATCCGTTTAATCTCGAATATTGAGTTGTTAACTTGCTTTATAGGAGTCATGTTAGAAGAATCGTCGAAGTGTATGCGTATTATTTCTTCCAGAAACAAACACTTTTATTATTACCTTTGCTACGAAATTTTGATACACTTAACCACTATATATATTTAGATACGAGGATTAATAAAATCAGAAATTAAGGAAAAAAATTTTGGATTCAATATCTACATGGTAAGTCGTAATGATAAATAAAAAATCTGTTAAGTTGCATAGTAATGTCTGCCAAAAATATTCTCTGGGGTGTGAGACCGTACCTTGAATTTGTTTGAATTTGTCACTCTGAACTGGTATTCTTTATGGGATTTGTTCGGTGATGAAAACTCTGACTCATTGTTTCGATGTCTCACAGAGCTCATTGGTCGGCCTTTCTGTATATTCGGCCTATGAGACTTCACTGAATAGTTTTGTAGCGTCTGGTTCATAATGTGTGAAGGCGGTGGGTTCATTCGCGCTCTTTCATCTCCGCCGTCAGCACCAGCAATCGTTCTTGTTAAATATGCCGCACGAAACGGCGACGCCGTTCTGAGCGGCTGTCCTTGTGTATTTGTGTTCACTACGATCATATCGGAGAGATAACTGGAGTTCTTCGGACGAAGTCTAGCCGAGATATCACTTTCCCACATTTCAAATCCTACAGATCCCGCCTTCATTTCCGCAGGAGTTTCTTCACCCTCTAATAGCTTTGTATCAGTAAACTGCCTGTGAGATTCATTGTAATGAGAGACATCCAGTTTAACGAAGCTAGGCTCTCTTACTGCTGTATATTGGCGGTAAAATAAATTCTCAGAAGCTTTGAAGGTTATCCTTGGATTTTTCTCTTCTTTCTTTCCTCGAACAATAGGCGCTTCCGGCTGTAAGAAGTTATGCTTTTGTGACACATTGAGAGGTTTTTCGGGGCTTGCCTCGATGGAATATCCTAGAATGTAGTTTGGTGCTGTATCGTTTTGGTTCTCTCGTCTCGAGAGTGGCGTCTTTTCATCGAAAGTTCCTGATACTTCTAGTTGTGCCTTCTGGTTGGTCGTAATCGTGCTCTTGTTTGCATTGGAATTACAACTTTGGGCGTCAAAGAAATTATGGAGGCTTCTCCGTTGTATGTTCACTGACTTTGGACGTGTGGGGCTTCTCTTTTGCACGAGGATCGAGTGCTGTTGTCTGAACGAAGGCTCGATTAAAAATACAAATTTCGTGAGGAATGGCATGATTGTGCATTTGGCCAAGTAATTGTCGCCTTTGTACTGCAATTCGCTAGGGTCATATTGTATTTTTCTCTTAGCAAGCATGTCCTTCTTAAAGCAATCAATCGAATTTTCAACATCAATATTTCGATGATAGATCGTTTTGTAGTGTTGCATGACGAGTTCGCGTTTTCTCTCAAAATCGATATTAAAAATAATTGTGTCTCCCTGCTTGTTGCTTTTCTTTGGACTGGTCTTGTACATCTGATTTTGAAAAGTTACCGTGAATACGCATTGCTCTAAATCTTCAATTATGTCGAAGTAATTGTTATTTTTTTGTGAAACTATGGTGCTCTTAATGCAGATTGGAACTGCTCTAAACTTTGCTGCTTCTGGGTCTAGGAAATTGCTGAAGGGAGAAACAGATCTCTCTCTCTCAACCATGCATGAGCTCCCATCTTGAGTGTGGCAGGGAGGAGGAGTAACAGTGATCATCCTTGTGTTTAAGCTTGGATTGCTAAATGGACTGCCATCGGTTTCTGTTCTCTTTCTGGAGGGTGTAAAAAAGTCATTTTGCAAATTTTACAAGCTTTTGTATTTACTGTGAGTTTGTTCTCTTCATAGGCGTCTCTACTGACAATGTCTGGCCTCTTCCTTTCGATCTCACATCGTCATTGCTCCTAATAGAATAAGGTTATGAGCACTTAGAAGATAGATGATTAACATACCTTAAATTTTCATACATGGCTATGGAAGTTTCTTCTTTCCTCTCTACATTGTTCTTTTTCCTATAGCTCTCTGGAGGTTTCCCATAATTTTCTATCTGAGTCTGCTTCTTGATCAAAGTCTCATGAAAATGATTTCTTGATAGCTCCACTAGCCATTTACTCAGCATCGAGATCATAGGAAACTGCGGTAAAAATCATCAGATGATTTCTGGATTCAAAAGAATAAGTGTACATTTAGTCGCTTATTGATATTGTAAGCTTTTTTAAGTTCTTCCACTCTTGAATAAATGCCAAGTGTTTGAAATAGTTTGAGAAAGACTTTTGAAATAGCTTTGACCGTCCCAAATTCCTCGTTGCACTGATACTCAAACGATGGATACAATTTCTGAAGTATGAAATATGATGTCTCTTGAAAAAACCTGCATTAGCGGGAGTAGTAAGCACAAAGACAACATATAGCAAGTTAAAGGTACATCAATTGAGCCTTGTCATATCCTCTAATGGTGAATATGAACTCGATGAACTCGTTTTCCCTTGAAATTCGCAATTTTTCTTCCCGTCTTAGGCTTGCTATGTATGAAATCACCTCTTTTTTGGTCGCCCCTTTGTCAGTTTCCTTTGACGTTGGCGTTTTTCTGTTAAATCTCTCACATAGATCGTCTAGGTCTGAAAGGGCCTCTATTCGCTGGTGTACCAGGTTAAATATCTCTTGCATGGCGAATTGCTATTGAGAATTAAAATCTTATTAGAACCTCTTAGCATTAAAATTAGGATCATAAAATTTTAGTGGAGCATCACACTCACAATCCGTTTCTCTCCGCCACCCCCTCCCCCCAAAAAAGATAAGCGGTCTTTCTTCTTTGCAAACCGAATGATCAGAGTTCGTCCGAAAAGTCAAATTGTCTATATTTCTCTGCTGACACTCACAAAATGTCCGTATGAAATGCGCTAAGTAAATCAAATCCAAAGCTGGATGCTGAGCGAATATCAAAGTAGATTCTAAAAAAAATTTATTTTTGTGTTTTTTCTCTCCCACTTTGGGTCTTTCGGCGCAGTGATTTTATTAAATTTAGTAAGACGATTTTATTGATTCCTTAAGAACCCTAATCTCATTGTTGTGAGAGTTCACTTTTTGGCTTTTCGACAAACTCTTAGAAAACGACAAGCTTTTCCAGAGCTTATTATTCCCGAAATATTTAGAACTTGTGGAAATCAAGACATATTTAAACTGCCTAAAAAGGAATTAATATCTACATAGCTTAAGGCCACTTTTCGAAATTTCTATCTTAACAAATTATTTGCATTGGGATGATCATCTGCATGCATAAATTTGGCACACTTCATTTTTCTCGAAAAATTCATTTTGCATTCAAGAGGAATGCTATAGCATCTAACACATTTAGTATACATATTTTCGAGGTTGTTATAACCAGAGATTGCGTGTCTCATCCATCCTGCTATTTTTTAAATGAATAGGCAAGAAACTAACTGCAAACGGAATAATCGAATCAGAACTTTCTGTGAGTCAATGTTTATCGAAGGAAATAGAATGAATAGTGTTTTCTTCAACCGTTACTCACCTGATTTGGTAAGGAGGTCCCAAACGAAAAAGAAGAGTCTTGGAAGCAGTAATCACTCTCTAATCTCAAGAAGCCCGAAAATAGGGTTTTTTTGAAGATTGACGACTTATTTAGTTTTACATAGAAATTTTACGCATTTAGTTATTTATCACATTCGATTAAACGAAGTTTGCAATAATAAGCGTAATTGGGGCTCAAGATAGACAGTTATCATAGCAAACTTGCGTCATTGATAACTAATTAAATCACATTAATTAACTACAATCTAATACTGGAAAACTTAATGCAAGAACTTTATTCAACGTCACTCCTGCAGACAATCAAAAACGCTGCACTTTCCATTCTGATGCCGCACGACGACGACCAATTTTTAGACTTTCAACAGGAAACTCATCACCTCATGCAAAAGAGACAGCTTCAATACCTCGCCACAGCTGCAACATGCTCTTTCTCATCAGAATGTGAGTCAGGTTGCTGCTCCATGGGTATATGCCAACCGGCTGACAAATGTCCTGCCTATCCTAGCTTAGCTTGGATTGGTTTGATCGTATTATTGCTAGTTGCGATTCTTTTGGTTCCAATCTCGATTTATTGTTTCCGGAGATGGAAAAGGAAACGTCGCTTCCTTCAAAACCAAAGCCAACGGCAGCCAGTCCAACCGAGCGCTGCATCTACAGCTAATAACAACCAAAATATCAACGATTCAACTCTCGCGATGAATGTTAATATGTCTGCCGACACATCAATAAACGGTAACGTTACTGCAACCGTAAATGCAGCACCTAATGTGGCTGTTGCCAAGGGTCCAACTATTAATGATAGCAATTTGGTTGCGGTTATGTTGGTTAATGACCCAAGTCTTGGTACTCTGGATGCAGGGAACTCTGCAATGGTTGATGAAGAAGAGGAAGATGAGGAGAATGAAGAAGAAGAAAGGCAATATACACTGCCAAGGTCGATGTATTTGACTCCGGCAGAAGCGGAAAAAGAAGTTGTAATGGGACGACCAGCTGATGAAAATGCTCAATTGCCAGAAGGAATTGAAAAGGAGGAAGATCATATAAAGAATTTGGGTGGAGAAACAGAAACAATAACTCAGCTGCCTGGACAAATCGCGACAACACGAGAAAAACGGATGAAATCATTCGATATCTCGAAGTTTGAGTATGGAAACTCGCCTCACCGATCTCACCGGGATGTGGATGAGGAGGAAGAAGAAGACAATTCTCAACACGATGAAAATAAAGGGTCCACAAAGTCGGATATCGACAAAGAGGGAGAACAAAACAGCTCATAAGTCTTGCCTTATATTAACAATTGTTAACAAAATTTTCAGACATAATTGTAACAGAATTTGATAGATAATTTTATGTTGTTTCGAGAGCTACCCTATCTTAAGTGGGGTGGCTAGGTGCTTTTTTTTTTTTATTTTTTAATAAGTATTTATGCAGGAAGAATTAGATCAGATCGGCCCTATAGGTAAGGTCTTCGTATTTCGCTTGTATAAAATTTATATGGAGTAAAGTTGTAATAACATTTCATTTAAACCCGTTGTCAATGTTAACAAAATAGCGTCAAAGTACTTGAGGAGGTCATGAGGAAAAGTAAGATTCAAAATATTCGTCGTATGTCTTAATTGCTGTGAAAATATTAAAATATGAGAGAATATTAAATGTGCTGGGCTTAATAAGATCATGAAGTAAGTCAGCTTAATGTGTTAATTTTGATTCATTTGAAAATAAGGTGTAGATGATATATTACTTATGACGATCGAGATCCACAATAAAGAAGAGAGAAATCGACTCATCAAAATGCGTAAATATGAAAATATAACGACTGAATGACTTATTCAAATAGCCAAATTCATATGCCAAGAAGGCCACATTATAAATAATGAAAAGGTTGTTTAATTCTATATTATCGGTAGAAATCTTCAGGGATATCAGCAATCTTGAATCCATCATCACTGTCTAATTCCTCACTCCAATCCAAATTTTTCGGCAGTGGATACATTTTTACCACTCTTCTTCCTGAATTTACCTGCTCGATATACACAAGAGCTTTTCTTCCCCTATCGTATTCTCCAGAGAATAGTTCCTTCGAAAATATAGATTTTTTGAGCTGCAGACCATCTCCAGAATAACAGAAAATATGGAAATTCTCCTTTTTTTGCGGAGTACATCGACTGAACATAATCAACGCTTCACTAGGATCCCATAGAAGAAATCGGCAACTCTTATCCAACCCTTCATGAGATAGTATTCTTGTCGACTTTATTCCTTCTGAATCGAATTCGACGAGCAAACAACTGAATCTCCCGCCAGCCACAGCTGCCTTACTCTGATCATCATATACGATTTTGCTATAGTGATCTTTCACACCTTGCTTCGAGCTGTCGTGAACAACTCTCACGACACACTCATCTCGATTTTGAGCGGCTGTAATAACAAAAGAGCCACAAGACATGACCAACCAGCCTGCGACTGGAGCGTAATCGAGATCCGCTGGTATTCTCGATGGTCCTAAATGAGAGATTTGATCAAATAGCTTGGCCGAGTTGAAAGTTTTTTGGGTTTTGAAAGTAAGGAGGCTTTTGATTTCAATGTTTGGTTGAAGCTCCAGATATTGAATGAGATGGTTTGTGTTGTGAATGTGCTTGAGGATGCTCTTGCGATTCATGTCATAGTTTTTGAATGGGAGTTTCTTCATTCGAATTATCTTGCAAGTCTTAATACAAGTCGTGATAGTCATCAGTGTCGATGTATCGATCCGTACAATGAACATTCCAAGGCTTTTTTCGCGTATAGGACGAGAATTGATGATTAGTGGCACTCGTAGCTTAATTGCTTGCAAATAATTGAACACTTGCGTCGGGTTCAGTCGGGTATAGCAAAAAGGCGAGAATGCCTGAAGATTCACGCTAGGTTTGGTGGCGATTTTGATATCAAGCGTATTTGACATTGAAATTTCTTGCTGCAAATAATACTACTACAAACATCGTGAGAATATTTTACTATTTTAATTGTAACACCGTTTACCTCGCTTTTTGGTAATTACCTCCTTTAAAGTAGTAATATTCATATCAAGACATTTCAAGCGAGTCCGCTGGATGGAGTGGATTACACGTGATTCTCAGAGTTCGAGAGATGAATCTTGAGGTGAAAGCAGCTGATCAAGGTACCCTTCTAAGGCTTTCCTGGCGATTTTTCATGCTCTGCTTATTGCAAAATCGCGCCCTAAAGAGGTATCAGGCCAGACTTCAGATGGCGTACTGCAATATTCAAAATCGATTAGAGATAGTTCGAGAGTAACAATATTACAAAAATTTTTTGCTGTTTGTTGAATAATCAGGAAATACCTGAGCCATGAAGAGTTTGTGTTGCTCATTTTGGTTTGGTTCGGTGAATAACATGGAGATAAAGAATCTTGGACTAGTTGAACTTCAAGATTTCTTTTCAAAAATATTGAAAACTCAACGAAAAATGAGCCAATTACGAATAATTAATTTACAAATTCTGAATGCAATATAAGCTAATGTACTTCAATTAACTCTGAAAACAAACCACGACGAAATAAGAGACTCATCTTCATTCTTTCATGAATTCATAGGATACCCTGGCTTTCTCATTTCGTAATCATCGAATTAAGCACTTGTTCATAAATCTCAAAAAGTATCTCCTTCATGAATCACTCCTTAGTTCTGTGTTAAATTCTGCCTGAGCAAATTATCGATTAAAACAAAATGCAGCCTAATATCGTCAAAGAGGATATTATTTACGGAGATTCTCCCAAACTACATGGGCTTATCGCCTACGATCCTACGAAAAAGGAGAAAGTTCCTGGCGTAATTGTTGTCCACGAAGGATCCGGGCAAGGCGATTACAGCAAAAACAGAGCAGTGCAGCTCGCAGAACTCGGGTATGTTGGGTTCGCTGCTGATATGTACGGAGAAGGTAAAAACTGCTGCACGATCGAGGAGGTTATGACCTGCGTGGCGGACTGTATTAAATCTTTTGACACCTATGTTGAAAGGTTCAAACTCGCCGTGGAAACTATCAAAAAGAATGAGCATTGCGATCCTAATAACATTGCAGCCATTGGATACTGCTATGGTGGTTTTATAGTACTAAATGTTATCAAGGTGGGCGTTGAACTTAAAGGAGTTGCCAGTTTTCATGGTCAACTGAAACCAATAGTCAAAGCCGAAAAAGGAAAAGTGAAAGCCAAAGCTCTCGTTTGCAATGGCGAAGCTGACCCAGCCTTCCCAAAGGAGCTTATTGAGGCCTTTAAAAAAGAGTTTGATGATGCTGAAATTGATTATAAGTTCATCAATTATCCTGACGCCAAGCACAGCTTTACCAATCCCGAAGCAGATGAGGTAGCAGAGCGGCTAAAGATGACTGAAGTAGCTGGATATAATGAGAAAGCGGATAGGGAGTCTTGGCTCGAGCTACAAAATTTCTTGAAAGATATCTTTAAGAACTGAGTTATGATGGAAAATTTGGTTACACATCAATTATTTTGTCTGTACTAGAAATCTGCAAAATGGAATTAGTTTGCTGAAAAGTATGAAAATTATGGAATAGATTATTATAAACATTGATTTCCTTCCATAAGTGTCTCTTTTGGCTGGCTAAGTAACCAGCTTAAACAATCAATTCCAGATTATCTGAGATTCTTGATTTATTAATGGCCATTTTTGTGGGATCGCCTATTTCATTCCAAGCTTATCAAAATGACCTCAGTACGCGAGAGTTTTAATCTACTTTCGAACCAGATGGAGTTGCGTGATTTTAGCTGATTGTGTTGCAGCTTGCTTATATTGATAGGTAGTATGAATAGAAACTGGCAAGGTGGTCGCAGTAGTATAAATCAGGGTTTTGTGGACTGCCAAATTTTTTATCGTCTGGAAGGTGTGGTGACAAATTAACTCTTTTGAAAGGGGTCGGATTGGGTGGAGACTTTTGATTGGGAACTGAACTAAATTTTTCGAAGGGAAGCACTTCTTCTTAGTAAATTTCAGGTAGTATGTGATTATAAGAGTGAGTAGAAGATAGTATTATCGTGAAAATAAGAGTCAGATACTCACTGCGAATATTTAAGGGGTCAAAGCAATTAGTGGGGTCGAGAGCCTCGCCAAGCTCGATTCTATTAATGTCTCAAAATAGGAGAAGGCGCTAATCATTCAAATAAACTAAAATATTGAATTGAATACTACAGCTCAGTTAATCAAATTTATTTTGTATTGAGAAAAGTACAAAGTTTTATAATTTTGCACTTTGTTATAAATCAATAATTCAATTTGAACTTTTGAAAATTATGTTACGGGTAACAAGTCTGAAAAAAAATGCAGTTTCCATCAATTTTCATCCTCAACTGGAGGATGGTATTTCTTTTCTGGTCGCAAGTTGAGTTTTACTTGAATACATGTTCAAAACAAGTTTCCAGTACAGGTATCAATCTGCTTGATAAATGAATTTTGGTGCTGGTATTGTATGAGCCAGAATATGTTCTTTAATCCGCTTCAGTATCATGTTTATATTAATGTCAATGCATAAGTTTTATCTTGAATCTAAGAGTAATAAGATTTCAATTTCAAAGTTTTTCCCAGACAGAATCTGCTAATAACATAGAACTGTAATTTTCAAAATCGAATGCTCATAAATAAGGAATTAATGAAATCGTTGCTTAATGTTTTCTGAAATGTTTTGGTTCTTTTTCAATAGAAGTCATTTTCTATTCTTCATTCACAATTAGTGCGAAGTTAAAATAAACTTTAGGAGCCGATTGCTCTCACAATTCCCACTCATTTCTACCATATGTATTGTATCTTTAAGAAATGTAATTGCTGGCCTGATATTCATTGAGCTAAAAGTTTGTAAACTAAACGATTGCTAAAACATCAAAGACATGAAATGCTGCATGAAAGAAATGCATCATGGTGGTATGGTGGTAGATACTCGAGGTTATTTAAAAAAATGAATTTGAACAATTAGTCCTATTAAGAGGACATGATCACATGGAAATTGTTTGAAAAAAATTAATTAACAGCTTGATTTATTTCTTGCGAACAATAGCTTGTCGAGGCGTGAATGCCTTCGTCAAACTAATCCTTGCTTTTAATCCTAAATCATGGGTTGGAGATTTCCCAATTTTTTCAGCTAGATTCTACATTTTACATTACGTTGTAGTTTACCAGGAAGTAAATTTCTTACTTTTGGAGAGCTAATTAGGTCCAGTTTAAGCGGCAACATTTGTTGACTATTCTTTGGATCAAGTTGAATTTTTAGGCCACTATCCGTTCTATTGGAACTCGGAGAAAATGACGCCGTCCTATGGCTTTGGTATGTTGGGCTCTGGCACAGAGTCTCTCTAACCTAATAGCATTATTGAAAAAAATAGGGAGGAGGATCAAAACCTTTTCAGGTGAGTTGACTGAGAGGAACTCCTGCTCGATCGATCTCCAAATTGCTTCTCTTTCTTCAACGCTGCGAGTTGCCAGAATGCTCGCTAACTCCTGAAAATATCCATCAAGAGTTGTATTTGCGAATGAGCGAGTTGCTCGGAAACTTGGGAAACGCTGATAAAACTCCTCCTCAACTTCTCCTTTGCCTAGCGTTCGGTAATCTGGTCTATTGGCAAAACTAAATCTGTCTGTGGTAGGACTTCCAGTCCCTCCATACGACTTGCTTGAAGCTGATGGACTATAGATTTCCGGCATACTCTTTCGATTCTCCCTTTGCCTCTAAAAGAAAGCTAATTGTTACAATCATTGTTGAAGTAATTGAGACGGACTGTATAATTCTGTGCTCTCTCTGAAGCTAATTCAAAGTTGGCGCGAGCATTCGCCACGATAATTTCAGTATTTGTGTTTAGCCTCGGACTAAATGTACAGATTCGAGCCATTTCCTTTTCTTTGAGGGTCTAACAAGAAGAATAGGTAAGCTCATAGTCGTGAATAGACGAGTTACTTGTTGTTCCATTTTCCGTTTTTGATAAACAATCTGCCAAACCATATTTCTTGTCAGAAAATCCAACTCCCTAAAAATGATTACATAATAACGTTAATGATAATAGCTTATTGAGATAATAATTACGATGGCTCTTTCTCTATTCGGATAGCCTTAGGACTTGTTACATTGGTCATTGCTTGTATGCTTTTGGCGTTGCTGTTGTTATTAATACCTTCAAATTTGGATTCTTTTTTGGACTGAGAAGTGATTCTCGAAGACGCTCCTGTCGAGGCAGAAAATTTTGGGCTTTTGAATTCATGGCTTGAGCTTCTTGGGGTGGCTTGCTGATTACTTCCTGTCTGAAGCAAACTAACTTTTTTCTGTGTATCAGCATGTCCGAGACCCAATTTGGTCGGTGACTTGGGGCTTTGTGTTTCTAGCACTTGATCTTTAGGACTGCTGTCTTCTTTCTTGCTCTCATGTGAGCTTATTTTTTCATTGCTTGCCTTTCTTTGACCATTACTGGTCTTTACTACCTTCACTTGTCCAGGAGAGCGAGGGGTGGAACTGACACGGTGTTAATATTTCCGGCTTTATGAATAATATTACCTTTCCTTCATTCGATCTGTCGAACTTGTCTTCAAAAAGTTTTCAATTTGTGATCTTGTCGTTTTGTTGTCTGGACTGTTTGTTCTGCTTGTGCTCCTTGCGAAACTTTCAAAAGTTTAATACAACGCTAGCTTTTATTGTTGAAATGTACCTGATGAGTTCATCTCGGCTCATGCTTCTAAGCGTTTTGACATCTATTTTGGCGTTTGGTACATCCTCAGGGACAATTTTCGGAGTATTTCTGTTGATATTATTAGGACTAGTTACGTCCTTCCCCGTGCCATTAGTGTTTCTAAGAGACTTGATGTTTATTTTGGAAATTGGCACTTTGTCGGCAACAATTTTCGTGGCATTTTTAGTATTGGTCGGGCTGTTTAGACCTCTCCCCGTGATTTGGGCTAAATTTTCATTTGCTTTGACAGGGCCTTTTCCCTCTATATTTCCTGTTGATCTGCTTCTGTTGGTGGCAAAAGTTTGCTGACTTTTTAAATTGTTTCTAATGTTGATTATCAAGTAAAAGTATGTACACCACAACAATTACCTTTGCTCGCTCTCTTTCAGAGCTCTGTTTTTGGCCTGATCAGTCGGATCAGTCTCATTCTCACTTTCGTTTACTGCTCTTTTCTCTTTCTCTTTTTGTGTTGGCTGCTTCCTCTTGGGGCTAAAAGTAATTTCGCTATCTTCACCAGCAGTCCCACTAAAACGTGAAAAAATTTATTAAAAGTTGAGTAACTTTTCCACTTACTCTGTATTATTTCTTGAAGCTCCATGGGTTATTAGTTTCTCGATGTCATTCTTAAACTTAGATGGATCAAAATTCTTTATTGTTGACGAGCTTTGAAATACATTTCCATCATAATTGGCACCTGCACCAGCGACAACATCAATAGGAGCATCTTCTCCCTCTAACTCAACATGACCACTATTAATTCCTTCATCTTGAGAACGCCTACCAAATAAGCAACTAATTAGCATCACTTATTATAATTGGCTAGAAACTTACATGTCTGAAGGACCTTTGACGTCTTTCTGACCTTCCTGAGTAGGTGAACTCGATTCTAACGGAATTGGAAAAAACTGTTTCATTCCTATTAATAAATGTTAGTTACATCGAAATCCAGAGATTAAACACTACCTTTCTTCCCATCATTTGCTACAATGATTGGAGAAAGCGGATTTCCTCTTTCATCATAAAGAAGACTCCGCCTCAGTTGAAACTGCGCTCTGAGATCAGCTTCGAATTTATTTCTTTCTTCCTCGTTCTCAAATGTCATTCCTTGCATAATCGATTTTATCTCTTCCTCTATTTCTTTGTCTGTCATAAATTTAGGGCCTTTCGTTTGATTTGAACCCTCACAAATTAAAATAGGGGATTCTACTCCAATTGCAAAAAGAGTCATCATCATCTAATATATTTCGTCTAAGTGATCTTACCTTGATCATCACCACGAGCACTAGATTTGAGCTTTTCTTCGCGTAGTTTCTTGTGGTGTTGTCTGTTATTATCTCCAAAATCAGACCTTTCGAGCAGAATTAATAACAAGATTGCATCAATAATAGTATTACCCTTCAAAACTAGACATTTTTCTTCTATTTTCATCAGCTGCGTCATAATCGCTGCTGAATTCGGAAAAGATAACCGATTCCTTGTCAGCAGGAACCCATTCCTCAACGAAAGTCTCGATCAACTCGCCGTCGGAATTTTCGATTAGCACTTTCTTCATAATTTTCTTCATTGGAATCCATTCGTCCACAAAAACCTCTTCCAAGTCGCCATTCTCGTTTCTCCGTACTACTTTTTTCTGCATTAATTTTACTCCATCTTGCATAGTTGAATCTTGATCTTTCAGTCTCACGCTCTCTCCTTCTGAAAGCGCAAGTTCGACATTGCTGAAAATATCGTCTTTTTTCTTCGCTTTTTGAGGTGGTTTTAATGGCATTTTATATTTCTCAAGGAATTCTTTTCTCTCTTGCTCATCAGGAAATATCTCAAGTAATAATTCTAAAGGCACATTCTCAGAACTGCCAAAATGCTCCGCAAGGAGTTTATTTCTTATAGCTGCAACATCAATAGTTCTTCCATTTTCAAGTGATGTTTGAGCAGGTAAGCGCCATATGTTGCTTCCGGGGAGTTTTCTCAACTCTTCGAGATCCATAAGCTGATGTCCTCTAAAATACTTGTGAATATCGAGAAACCCTAACAAATTTTTGTTATTAAAGAATCCGCTCCAATATGATTCATCCTCTTGGTCTTTCATTCTAGAAAACTGACTCGTTCTTATGCTTTTCCTGAGTGAAGTCCTGATTGCTCCAGATCCTGCGCCTCTAGCTGACTTGTTGTTTGAAGTGGATGAATTGCTGCTGAGAAACGATGAGTTAAGAGAGAGGTTCAGTGATGGACGAGATTTAATTAGTTCCATGCTTTGAATTTTGCAAAAATATGGATCTAATGTGTGTGTGTTGGCGTATTTAATGATGATGCGAAATTAAGATATCTCTTGTTTTATGGTAGTAGAAATAAAACTTATTTGGAATAAAGAAACGCAAAAAAACCTCGACTATGCAGTTATCCAATAAATTAAAGGACTCTTCTAATAAATAAAACAACCCAAAAAAAAAAAGTTTGAAACAGTGAATTATTTTTTTTCCTTGCTATTTTTATTCACCAGAGATTTGTCTGGATCTTCTAGCTAACCAACAATCTGGACCAACTACACACTGATTGAAATTTCCCATGCTCTAAGAAGCTTAGGAGTTGATGTAATAGTTCACAATTTTCGCCTACAACACAACAATTGAAAATCATGCAAGATTGTCGATAGAATGATTCGCTGGCTAATGGCTTACAAGTTTATCGTTTTTCATCTTTTTGATGCGCGTTTTGGTGGAATCTGAATGGAAATGGGTTTGTACATCCTCAATAACCAGAAAAAAATTGATAGTATGAATTAACTTGGTCATCATACTGTACCTCCAATTGCGAATTCCGCTCGAGAATGACCGAGACTATAAGCTTGAAGCTTTTTCTGTTGGTCATAATAATATCTGTGATTATAAATTTTATTTATCAAAAATTGTTCGCAAATGCAGGTAGGTGTGTTTAAGAGAGTTCAGAGAAAGAACTCAGAAGTTGAAAGTCCGGAGAATCTTCCTCCGAGCCCTAGCAAACTCAGAGAACCTCGCAAAGCATTGCGAGATACCTTTTTAAAAACAAGAAATGCTCTCCGGATCTCAAAAGTTTTCGCCGCAGCACATGATAGCGATGGTTCACCAGATTCGCCGAACGTAAATCGAAGCTATATTCTCATCTATATCATTATCTGACAACAATCAGCTCTGGGACTCAAGAAAAGAATCTCGTATCGCATACTTATTGAAAAAAGTTCGAAAAAGCCGAAAGGATACTGAAGTATAAATAATGAGCTTCGTTGAATGCAGCATTATTCTCTTTGTCCAGGCGATTTATGAACACATAAAGGACTTCCCTGCATTTACGTCATTCGTTGAGACAAAGCTCACGGAAGTTGAAGATGAAGCCATATATCAAGTACTTCAATTGAAAGACAGCACAATTTATTCAATTTGTTACAGATGTGCAAGCACATGTTTTATGAGAAAATACCGGCTGGTACCTGGATTATGAGACAAGGAGATATTTCTAATGATAAGTTTTATATCGTGCTCTCTGGGAGCGTCAGCATCATTCTCAACAATAAAAACATTTATACAGAAGAAAATATGCAAGAAATGATGAAGCAAGAAGAAGAAAAGGCAAAACAAGAAGAAGTAATAAATAAATAACCCTCAGTGAATTTATGCGGACTCAATGAATACAGGCGGAAATTGCAAAACAACGGATCGGCTTAATGAATTCAAAGAAACTACATCAAGAAGCGCAGAACGATCTGGCTCATGGATCTCCACAACTTGGAGCAAGGCATCTACCTCTTTCAGGTTTTGCGAAGCCAACTGTTCATTCGAATTTCTCTCGGATTACATTGAAAAAGGTAAGCGCTCTTTGATTTTTCTTGCAAATTAAAATACTAATATCTTATCACAAAAAAAAAGGTTGATGAAGAGGAAGAAGACAAAAGTACTACGGACAAAGTATTAGATGGAATCCTAAAAGCAAAGCAGAAAGCTGTAAAGAAAGATTCGAAGTCGCTTGCTCAAGAGGATCCAGAGAACGAGGCTATGCGGAAGAAACTAGCAGAAATGAATGCAGGCACCAGAGTCCAAGACATGATCAAGCATTATCACATCATCAACAAAATACTGAAAGAAGGCGAGTCGTTCGGTGAAAAAGCTCTTACCAATCCTGACGCGAGGAGGGGCGCATCGATTCTTACAAATACTGATTGTGAATTTATCATTCTATACAAAGACGATTTTCTGAAGATTTCCAACAGGTTCAGTCTTCAAAACAAAAAGAAAATCGATTTTCTCAAAGCCAATGTCCCTGACTTGGACCAAGTCAGCTCCCGCGCCATGTTTGAAGATTTTATGTACTCGATTCAGCAGGTGGACTTGATAAAGGGGAACATTGTCACAGAGGAGGGAGTTTCTGGAGAGAAGATTTATCTCCTCGCGGAGGGACAGTGTACTGTGCATAAGACCATCGAAGATCCACGGCCAGAAGAGTTAAAGTTGATGTATAAGCAGTCTTTCACAAACATACAAGTAAATGAGATCGGTCCTGGCACAACGATCGGAGAGGAGCTAATATTTTCTCCAGAAAAATGTTATAAATACACCGTCAAGGTAGATCATTCAAAACTCAAAAGTTTCTGTATGATTTTTCTCCGAATTAATAGGTTCACAGCTTTCATGCGAGACTATACTACCTAAAAGCCCCTGAGCTCAAGATAAAATTCCCAAAGAGGACGATAAGCGGGTTAAAGAGCAACTTCGAGGCCAAAGAAGAGTACAGAAACCAGAGAATAGAATATTTTAAAAGAGAAAACCTCAAAAAGCTCGATTTTCAGAGCGAAAATATGGGGTTTGAGTTGAAGCATGTGTTAAAGATGCTCCAGAAACCGGTTCGGTTTAAAATGGTGTCAAATAAACTTATGAAACAGCAGGAGGATGCTCAACAAGAAGCACAAGATGAACTTATTGATTCCTCTGATCTCTATGCGATGAAAAAAGAGGTGCTGGTACAATCTCGTAATTCATACAACATTCAGTATGAGTCTAAGCACAGGTATTTTTTGCATCTTTGCATTTTTATTTCATTATTAAACAACTTTCTACTAGCACTCAGCAAACGATAGACGAGTATTATGTTGAACTTGAGAAATATAGACGCAAGATGGGATCAGACGCCATCAAAACACCGAGAATGAGAGCACAGTCGGCTTTATTAACCACAAAAAATTTCAGCATCCCCACCACACAACAAGAAAACCTTGTCGCTAAGGCATCAAGCAGAATGATAAAAGATCTCTCTGCACAAAGTTTCCTAATCAAGCCGATCCAAACTCAAGACAGTTTCTTTGAACTAACATCATCTCAGCAAAAAATTTCAGGATTTATGCCTCTCGGTTCAACAGGGAGAAGGCTAAACACTGATACCAGTACTGAGAGAAGAGCGGACAATCCGATACTTGAGAGATCGGAAATAGGAGCATTCTCTCCACGTTCCAATACAGAAAATGCAAAAGCACATCCTCATAGAGCAGATACGTCCCCAACCAGCCGACCGCATTTGATAATTAACGGCTTCAATTTTCCCACTTCCAAATTCCAGAGATCAAGCTCTCCAGTACTACGCACACTCCAGAGTAAGGACTCACTTCTGCTCTCTCCTGGCGAAGGAGAGAGACCAAGCTATGGCACATTGAATGAGCGATTGAGTACTGACCCAGGCCCAAGACATTCTTCAAGTCACAGAAGGAAGCAGATTGAAAAAGATATAAGCTTGAGAGAAATCGAAAAAGTAGATGTTGAAAACCATGAGCCGGCTCTGCCATCCCAGCCCAGTCAAAGTATAACCAAAAGGAGAAGCGAATCAAGCATTGATGAGTATTTTGTGAGGAACAAACTTCTCCAGCAAAAGCATATCGTTCCTCCGAACAAGCGGAATTTTGTGATTCGGCAAAAGGTCCGCTCGGTCAGCGAGGAGCAGGTAGCGAAAAATGAGGAAGCACTGTATGAGAAATTACACCAGGAGAAAATAAAGCGTGATATGGAGAGCAGCTTAGGTTTAGGAAAATTCAATTTTTGCTCAAATCGTTACTCGGAACGTCAAGCAGAGGCGAAAAAGAAAATTCTCATGTTCAAGTTTTCTGGCGAGTTTGATGCAGCGAAACACGCATCAAAGATGGAAAATACGCCTTATCGCTCGCCGTCTAAAACTCCTGTTCTGAACCTGTTGAGAGCAGCTACGCCTGGTAAAGATCATCTTTATCGGAACCTTGAGTCAGATTTTCTGGTACTTGAGAGGAGCTTCGAGAGGAGAAGCTCCTCTCAAGGGAAACAAAGAGCGAAATCACATGAGTCAGGTTTTAGACGGTATCAGTCACAAAGTGACCATGCTATTGATATAAAGAGCGATGAAAAACCAAACGTCAGTCGTGTGACTGAATTCGAGAACAGAGCCTCGACAGCTGAGATCAAAGTTGTCACCTCCAATCTGGATCTCAAGCAACTAATCAACCAGTTTGTTAAATCCAAGCTAAAATCGAGAGGCAATTCCAGAAATCTCCATGTATCGAATCAGCTGAGCATTGCATCTAAGGACTCGAAAGAAACAGCTGCGTCCGTTCAAGAAAGTAAAGAAGGAAAAGATATAGTGTTAAAGAAAAATGCAGCGTTGGATCGACAAATTGATATAGCAGTCAGAGGAGATGTAAAGAAAGGTGGGGCAAAGCATTCATTGAGGCTGAAAAAAGATATGCGGGAAGCTTTAGACGCGAAGCGGAAGATCCTAGCTTGGAGAGAAAACTTCGGAGGGAATTTAAGTTTGGAGCACAACGGTGGGACTCCTTCGAAAGACGAAGTAAGAGGAAGGTTCGAGCTAAAAAGTACTAAGGTAAGGCCGAATCGAGGACTGAATGCCATGTTTGAAAGGTCTTTCGCATGAGTGACCCTAGAAAGACAAGGGATTTGATGACTTCAACCGGATCATTGACAAAAAGTTTGTTCAAATGATTATTTTTTGATGTCATTTCGTTCAAGTTGTAATATAGTAATGTAAAGGATAGTATTCCAAATCAATCTTTCGTTGGTAATGTAACTCGATTAAGACATTATATTATGTTGAAGAGATTTCGTAACTTAAGGCTTACTAAAATAATGTTTCTACCATTACAACAAAAAAACTGGTTCATTGCTTGTCAGGGGTCCTAAATTTTTCCCCATACGCCTCGCTTTCAGATTTAATCTACACGACCTGGATCTGTTCGTTTCAGATCCAAAATTAATTAATATTGTGAGTATAAGATCGATCATCAGTCGGGTTTTTTGTGTAAGGACAATCTTAAAATCTAAATACTTTTAGTTTAGCGAGTCATTTTCTCAAATGGATATCGTCATCAGACCACTAAAACGATCAGTACCAACCTAAATTAACGATGCAACTCACTTTGATTAGGCATTTGAAGAAAACAGAGATGACTTGGTCGACGCGGCCACAACTGCGATCAGATATATATCATCCATCATGCCTTTTGACAGGAGAAATCACATGCTGCTGGATGAGGATGAAATAGTGAAATATCTCTTGCTGATTTCTCCCATTTTGAAATCTCCAGTACTGACATTTCTGTTTCTTATCCTTAACGTTTGCGATATTAACGCTTTGAAAAGATAGAGCTCATCCTCCAAACATTTTTTCAAAAATTTATAAGCAATCCTCGGTTTCTCAGTATAGCATGGGTAGCATTAGATGAAATCGGCGAATTGAAGGAAAGTCGCCAGACCATCGTTGATGAAAAGTTGAAAGGGCTCAGAAAACAGCTCAGCGCGAAATATAAACTCAAGTTCCAAGAGAACGACCCAAAGGCGACAAAGAATTTCAGTTATTCCACGATAATCACCGAGAAAATCCCCCAAATCAAACTCAATGCGTTAAATTATCTCGAAAGGTTCCAGGAAATAATGTTCAATGTAGCACAAGACACATGGAATTTGATAGTTATCATTATATTCATGTTGTAGGATCAAACTCCAGAAGGACAAGAACTCTATTGTACTTATCAGCTTGGAATGTATGGCGTGTTAAAAAAATTCCTCTTGTATACCTGTTCCGGAGAGGTGATTTCTAAAGCTGCAGAGTTAACAGAGCGATTGAGAGAATTTTTGATCAGATCTCCGTGGTTAAGCGTAAGCGAAGAGATCGAGGAAAGTGATACATACTTCTGTGTGGAGATACTGAATTTTTTTTGGATATAGTATTATTAGGCAAGAAAAAGCCAGTCGTTGATGATCCTAATGACCCCAAAAAAATCCTGGATCGTGCGAAAGCTCAGCTAAGGAAGGAAACTGCTGGTGACGAAAAGAAAGAATCGACCGGTGCCTCGGCAAATAATGAAAATTTGGAAGGTGGGGGTGGCTTATTCATTGATAATAAAACAACTCTTGACGAACTGAAAGTGAAAGAAGCGATTGTAGGATGTTTTGATAACTGGCTCTGCACAGGTTAATTTTTTTTTTTCTGTTGGAAAAGAAAAACCTGAATTTTTTTTAAGATGACGTGCCCGTTATCACGCAGAATCAAACGATCGCGAGTATCTTGAAGCTTCCTGACAATACTGTGATATTCATGACGTTAATATTCGAGCCGAAATACTTCCCTCTTGATCAAATCGTAAGTTCTTATTAAATTGCATAGTCATTCACGTTCTTTCGATTCTTTCTGCTAGTGGACCACGAAGCACGAGGGCGTGCCAAAAGAAACACTGTTGCAGATCAGAAGTTACAAAGTCATGCAGAGTCTGACTGATGTTCAAAATTATGACTATCTTGCAAGTCTCAATAAGGATTTCTTGGAGTTTTTCTGTAATATATTGGTTCAGACTTTTTCTAATATCAATACCGGCATATAGTTTATCTTATGTATTTCGCAATCACGCGAGAAGATATCGCCTGCAACGTTAACCATGTCGCTTTTATTACCGAATACTACCTGAAAAAACTTCAAGATCGTGTGCTCAACTATATTCTTCAATACAACCTCCTGTTTTGCTTCCTAAAGCACCTAAAATACGAACTGGTTTCAAATATTTATCTGATCGCATTTGGGCTGTCACGTGAAGTTCAACTGACATCAGAGAACACTAAACGGATTTACGAATACTGCCGAATAACAGGCTTCTTCAAAGACCTTGCGCAGGCAATTCTCAAAGGCGAGACGGGACTAAACCCAGAAAAATTGAAGGAAAGCTACAAACCGACAGGCGTCTCGGCCCTGATAAAAACAGTCAAGGATGAAAAGTTCTCTGAGCCAAACTCTCTCAATGCATCTCCTATAAAAAATCTCAAACTTTTACCTGAAGAAGATCCAGATTTCTTAACCGATATTGATCAAGTTAGGGTACTGCTGAGGGAAGGCCCAAAACCTAACTTGAAATTGAAAAATAAGGTACGAAGGTCTATGCAAATGGCAGAAAAACAGAAAGCAAATACCAGCAATTCCTCTGCACGGGAAACTAAGAGCAAATTTTCACAACAAGATGAATCTATAGCACCGACTCTCTCTGTTGACACCAAAATCAAGAAAGAATCAACGATTGACTCTAAGAAGACTAACAGCCCGTTGATAACTGCTCAAAGACCCAGTTTCGATAGACAACAGTCACAGAGTAAATTCACACGGAAACTGCAGGTTATCACCAACTATCCTCAAAGCCGAGGGAGCATAGTAAATGATACAGTATCGAAAGACTCTCCATCGATACCAGGCTCTCCCTTCAATACTATACACCAACAGAACGATATGAGTATGACCAGCTCGCGATTTAAAACTAAACCTTCCAAGGTGAGCAAGACTCAGCTTGCGAATCCCTATGTAATTGACGAATCAATGGATAAAATCCTTGCGAACGAACTCACCGAGTTGTATCCAAGTGCTACAAAGGTTTTGGTTGAGACACCTTTAGATCGAGAAGCAAAGGGCGAAGAGTTCACTCCGAACCAAATTATCAAAACTGAGGCATTTGCTCTGCCTATCGCCGAGCTACTGTTGATTCTCGTTCAGCAAGCAATTCAAGATCAAGAGAACGGCTGGAATGACACGTTGCAGCTTCCAAAATTAAATACGACGCTTTTCTGGCGGTCAGCCATGGATATTGAAGGAGGCATCTTCTTCCAGATCCTTCTAAAGGTAATTATAATGATTTGGAGGAAAATATACAAATCTTATTTGTTACCCCTTTAGAATTACCTCTTCAAGCTGAAGGTCCATAGCTTGGTTGACCAAAACAGTGGCTATATTTGTGGTCAAATCGCGAATTTGATCCTCGAGAACATGTATACCTACATCTTGTTATTG
>ENA-UOTZ01000287-UOTZ01000287.1-compost-metagenome-genome-assembly--contig:-NODE-287-length-42607-cov-10.574982_pt1 | contig 42607 bp, 32 predicted proteins | sample MGYA00238144_ERZ746983 | MGnify/ENA primary metagenome ERZ746983 (study PRJEB28759, sample SAMN06268863) | compost metagenome | isolation source: single cell | place: USA: California, Emeryville, Joint...
TGGACTTCTTCGTTTAAAGCAGTCATCAAAGAGTGCCAGAAATTTCAGCTTTTTCTGCGAAGGTGTCACCAAAAAAAACTTTGAAGCTCTTACTTAAAGTTCACTCCTATTATAGTTTGATTTTCGTGGTTTTTCTCAAAATCGGTTGGATTTGGTCTGGGTACCATAGCGCATTTTTCAACGAAAAGAGAACCAATAACACAGGAAGCACAGTGTAACTCTTTTGAAATGAATAAATCGAATATTGGTTGTTCTTAATTTAAATTCTTGCTCCAAAAAAGATTTTACAAGATCAAGACATAGGCCATTCGAAAGAACTTATCCAGCCTCTTTGCATCAAATCAGAGCTATCATTCTCTCGCTACTATGGATTTAATTCTAAAGCAATCTTAACATAATAGAAAACACTGATCTGGGGCAAATTTTGAATCTTCAAAATCGTTATGATTGTCGAAAAGAAGAAAAGCGTGAGAATCTTAAAAGTACATTCCGTTTCTATAAATCGTGTTTCAAGCGAAATTTTTAAATGTCAATCTAACAATGTTGCCAGCAGTAGTATCGACTGAGTTGCCAAAGGATATCAGCTTCAAAAGCAACATTGCAAAGCTTCGAGGTCTTGTATTAATACATCGTAACCATTCTCGAAGTTACAGAAAGATGCGATTAACATTCCCTTAGTAGAGTTCTCATATGAGTGAAGGTGATTCATGGCCTCGAGGATGAATTTATTAAATAAATTTGTTTAATTGAGAAGTAGCAGAGGATTTCTGTTTTGTTTTTTTTTATCATCTAAACAAAACGTATCAGATCCTTGAACTGATCTGTGTACGTTATCTTCACTTCCATGATGGCCTTAGCAGCACTTGATTTGATTGCAGCTTTAGACTGACTGCTCTGGATAGATCAAAATGTGTTTGAGTCGCAATCGAAATTTCAACTTTCTTCAACTGTCGTATCGTATTTCTATTGACACATTGTATCAATCGCAACTCACAAATTCTTCTTAGAGGAATCATGAGCATTTTCATCTGTTACAATTCACTGAAATACGTGAAAAAACCCCAAATCTTTAAGCACCCATTGATAAGATCTAATTAGAAATAATTTTAGAATTATCCAGAGCCATACAGATGGAACCAAAATTGTCACCGAGGAATATGGAAGATCTCAGCAAATTCAGAGCAGATGATATGTTTCTCCATGTAGAAGACGAAATTACAAAAGTAAAAGACCGTCTCGACCCCTACCGCGATCACAAAGTGCTTATTCTCTACACTGGTGGCACAATCGGCATGGTAAATTCAGAACAAGGATATATCGCTAAGAAGGGGTATTTACACGAACTGATGCGAAAGAATAAATACTTTTGCGATGAACAATTCACTGCAGCGGCTTCCAATTCAGAGAAATTCCTTATTACACCAATAACAACTTACTCAAAGCGAATTTATTACAAGGTCATTGAATTTGACGAGATTATTGACTCCACGAACATGACAGCAGCCTATTGGATTCAAATTGCAACGGCAATAAAGAAGCATTACAAAGCTTTTGATGGTTTCATCATTTTGCACGGAACCGATACCATGGCCTACACAGCCTCGGCGCTTTCGTTCATGTTTGAGAACCTAAGCAAGCCGGTAATCCTCACAGGAGCTCAAATTCCCCTTTCTGAGATGAGAAATGACGGATTTCAGAACCTCTTGGGGTCTCTCACAATCGCTGGGCATTTCATGATACCTGAAGTTATGATTTTCTTCAGAGATAAACTGATTAGAGGCAATAGAGCGTCCAAAGTGGACAATTTTGGGATGGAGGCGTTTGATTCTCCCAAATTTCCATATCTCGGCAATTTTGGAGTCACTCTCGAGATCGATTGGAAAAAAATCCGTAATGCTCCGACCTATAACTCGGAAGAACTAGAGGTCATGACGGTGAGTGATTGCTATTTTGTTGCTATGATCTTAATGCGCTATATTTTTCAGGATATAGGAAAGAAGATTGCCGTAGTGAAAATCTACCCGTTGATAGAATATACTGTCTTGAAAGGGATCTGTCAAGATGCTGATGGTAAGATAGTTTAGACAAAATTATTCTAAAAAATGTGGTGTTTCAGCAATAATATTAGAAGGATATGGACTCGGAAATATTCCAACTAATAGGCCTGGGTTGCTAAAAGTATTAGAAGAGAGTGCTGCTCAAGGTAATTGTTAATTGGAAATGGAAAAACTTTACTTCAAAAATGAAAACAATATAGGCAAGTTAGTTGTGGTAATCACTCAGTGTACGAAAGGAACCACAAATCCAATCTACGCTGTTGGAAAGGTATAGCGATGCTTGAATAGTTGCATGTGGACTCACTCTAATTCGCCTGCCTGTTGCTGTTTAGGAATTAGTTGATAAGGGCATCGTTAATGGTTACGACATGACTCTAGAAGCAGCCATTGCAAAAATCTCATATTTATTAGGAAAGGTAAATCCACCCTCATGATCAAATAATTTCACTATTATTCCAGACTACAGACGTGAAGCTAAGGAAGCAAATGGTCCAGCAAGACCTAAGGGGAGAGTTAACTAGTCAAGAGAGAACTAAATTCGACATGAGAGACCATAATTTTTTACAGATTCTCTCAGAGGCCATCAACATCTCTTCCCAGAAAGCCGCTCTCAAAGTCACAGTGTTCCCAGTCCTACTATGCTATGCTGCCAATTCAGGCTTCCAAGCCACAATACAAGAGCTGAAGGAGGTCGGCGCAGATGTTAAGGGTGCTGATTATGAAGGCAGAACGCCCCTACATATCGCCGCAGCTAAAGGGCATCTCTCTATTGTAGAGTACCTCATAGAAAATGGCGCGAATGTAAACGCCAAAGACTTCAAAAACCGAACTCCACTGTGGGAGTCTGCAGTGCATTTTCGTAAAGAAATCAGCAAAGTCCTTCTAGCTAGAGGAGCTAAAATTGAAGGCCCCTACCAAGAAACGACTCACCACATTATGAAGTAACAATGCCCCTGAAATGTTTCATGGAATATTTGAATAGATGCGTGTTTACTAACAACATACAAGGCTTACGTCACCTCTATTATTGTGGATTTAAAGATTTTAGTATCTATACGACAATTGACGGTCGCAACCTTGCTCATCTAGTAATTAATTTCTGAAATACGAAGGTTAATTATTATGTATCAAAGGCGGCTTCAGAAGGAAAGGTGGATGTTATAGAGTTTCTCAGAGATGAAGTGACTTTCAACTTCACTATTAAAGATCGCTGGGGAAAAACTCCGTTGGATGAAGCAAGAGATGCGAATCAAACTGAAATCATTGAGATACTTGGATGCTTGGCTCCTTCTGATATTTCGGGAGCATGCTCTTATAAGAAATTCTTTGACCCTGATGTTCCAAATTAGAATTTTGTTCCAATAGTGTGCCGTTTCCAATGCTCCTTGGAGAATACTTATTTAATTTAGTAGTGTCTTGTTTAGTCGTATGAGTGAGAGAAAACAGAAAGTGTTAATATGATGAGATTCAAATCAAAATGAACTCTCTCTCTTTTAGGTGTGATTTCGCAAAATGTTTGATTAACTCTCGAAAATGTCAATTGGAACATCCAAGAATGGAAAGTGCGCTATTTCGTAGGTATTGGCAGAAATCGTGTGAATTAGTTATCTTACTTATAAATTCCGAGATATATCTATTTTTTTCACACAAATAATTAAAGATCTCTGTCATAGAGGATAAAATGATGAAAGGCGATCTCGCTGATTCTCTAAACTTATTTAGTAATCATTTTTTCTTATCAATCGTATTACAAATATTATGTGAAGATATTGGAGTCCGATGCATCAAACCTCATAAATTTTACCCAAAAAGTTTGAATATTATCTTCAAATTTCTTAATGTGATGCTTTAGAGTCATTACGTTCTATTAAATGTCAAAGAGATAGTTTTGCTGATGAAATTAGAAGAGAACGGCGGTATTATTAGACATTAATGTTTTAAACTTTCAATGAATATCTCAGCGAAAAGAGTCTGATAGTGAAAAGAGTACGTTTTTATGGAAAGCATGAGATAAGCAACAGTGAATTTGAGCTTCCCAATGTTATCGAAGCCATTAAATCCAATGATTTACAGCAGCAACTTCATGGGGCGATTGGGCTCAGAAAAATACTTACTCTCAAGAACCCACCTATTCAAGCTGTAATAGACGCAAATATCTTACCTCGACTGATAGAATTCTTAAATGGCAATGCAGACTTTCAGGTAGTTTCCTTATTCTGCTTGTAACTTTTCATTTCTAGAGAGAAGCAGCTTGGATATTCACGAATTTAGCAAACGGAACAAACGAAAATGTCGCCTCAATTGTTGAAAGCGGAACCATTCCACTTCTTATCAGAATACTCGACACCGAAAATACAGAAGCTGTTGATAATGTAAGAGAGCAGGACCTTGAAGTATTATAAAAGTTCAATTTTTTCTCAAGAGTCTATGGGCATTGGGAAACATCTCTGCGACTTCACATGAATTCCGAGATAAAATCCTTGAGAATGGAGGCTTAGAATCAATTCTCAAGGTCCTAAAGACATCAATAGACCAAAAAATCCGAAAGAGTTGTATATGGGTAGTGACGAACTTTTGCCGAGGCAAACCAACTCTTCCGTTTGAAAGAGTTAGGCCTGCTATTAGCTTGCTTATTCAATTATTAAAAGAAGAGACTGATCCTGACTCACTTACAGATACATTGTGGATGCTAACTTACTACCCCGGTAAATACATACAGATTTTGATTAACGACTAATCACGTTGGCACTAGATCTCCTTGAGGAGTTTGACGAGAAAGAGACAATTGAAGTTTTCCTCAAGCACATCAATTCAGAAAGAGTTGTGATCCAGGTTCCTTCTCTGAGGTGCTTAAGACTCATAGCAGAGAAAAATGAATCAAAAGCTAAGGTATAGTTCGTATGCATCTGATGAAGTATAATCATGAGCAAAAGCTAATTAGTTTCAATTCTGACACTCCCAAAAAACTCTCTCTTGCGCTGAATGAGGAAAAAGGAGCTCTAACAAGAGAGGTGTGCTGTCTTTTGCTGTCATTGGTAAAATATCATGAATGTATTCCACCTGTCTTGAATGAAATTACGTTACTGAATCAACTGTTGTGGCATGTTCTCTATAGCTTCCCTGAGGTACTCTGATCAAGCTCATCCTTCAGATATTTACATATATATATTTGCATATAGGTTCAGAACCTCGCCGCTAGCGTTATTTCGAAAATAGTGGAAAGTGGCTATGGGCAATACTTTATTGATTCACCAGAGTATGAGCAAGTGAAATTGATTATTGATGACCTCAATGAAAACGAAATTACAACTCTTATGGGTAAATTAAACGAGTTAGATCTTCGGGAATAATTTATTCTTGATGATTTATGGAGACCGACTTGATGGTCGTTATTTTGATAAATTCAATGTAAAAAATATTCGATTGTCAGCTCGATAGTTTTTAAACACGTTATCTCATGCATTTAATCTAATACCTCATTAATTTCAAAGTATTACCGAGTAGACTGCACTTTATTCTTTCTTTCAAACCAGTATTGAACAAGGGTACCCTATGTCATGCCTCTGCTTCATACTTCCTAGTAACATCACAAAAAAATCGAGATTCGCTTGATTGAAAATAGCTCAATATATTCGATTTGACATATAGCCTTCTTCAAAGTGTTCCTAAACAATAAATCAAGGGAGTTATTACAACTATATGCCCTTAGATTATGGGTTATCAGACCTTATGAATTTAAAATACCAAACTAACATTTCCATGTACTCTTACCATTCGTTAAGCTAAGGTCAAAATTCGCACCCGCTTAATTGGAAGCAGTAAATTTAAGGATCTATCGGTACATTATCCTTTTCATCACAAGTAAGGCTTTCTATTTTTTAAAATTTTTATTGTGACAGTAACAATGATACTCAAATAATGTAGAGGGATTTAACACGAATAAAACAATGTAATTTCATCTAATTTTCTCCCTTCTTCAGCCTCCTGACCAAGGCTCAGGCTCTCTTACTTGTCCTCGAGTTTCCAGCATTTGATCATCAATTGAATGAAATGATCGTCATTATCGATTGAAGCACTAACAGCGTTGTAATACTCATCCCATTCCTACGAAAAGCAGCATTATTCAGCTAAAACGTCAAAATAAAGCAGCTTACATCCTTGGTAATGGTTCCATCCTTGTTTGTATCACCGAAGTTCTGCAAAAACTCCAAAAATACTTGATCTTTCGTCATTTCACCACTGATAACCTTTGGGTGGAAACTTGTATCAAAAGTTCCCCTATTTCAACGTTAAGTTCAGCAGCTTTGTTCACCTTTCATTACTTCAAGTCTCCAGCGTCGATATAACCCGAGAAATTCTTGTCAAATTTCAGGAATGCTTTATCAACAGCGGCTTGTCGTCTGGCATTCATCTTTCCCTGTATAGTTCACAATGTGAGTGAGAATTCAGGTTTCAGGGATTCTATTACTCTGATTCCGACGAGGAATTCGTCGAAGTTGATGTAGCCATCGCCATCTTTATCCAATAGAACTGCAAGAGCCTACAAAATTGACTGATGAAGTAGCACAAGTACTTACGTCGGATTCAGTCTTTGTGAGAGGGACTCCAATCTCTTTTAATCCAATAAAGAACTCCTCTCTGTCGAGTTTTTTGTCGCCATTGAAAGAATCGAACTGTCTAAACACCTTGCCAAGGCTTCTAATGGTTTTGGCGCCACGTGCATTCAAAGCATCTCTGGCTTTTTGAAGGACTAAAGGAGAATTTCTCAATTAACAAGATGCTTAGCAGTGGGACAGGTACCTGCGAGGCCTGAAACTTTTCTATCCATAATATATTTCGAGAGATTATCAATAATTGTTTATAAAAAAAGGCTGCATATCTGAATTAAAAAGGAGTTATAAAATCATGGAAGCCTAAGAAATGAAACAGAATATTCCATTTAAGGCCTGAAAATAAAATAGCCTTGACGATACTTGAAAAGCTCTTATTTCGGAATCTTAGTTTTTTTCCTCGACTCTCGGCCATGCTAAATCCAGGATTTGCAGTTTTGTTTTCCATTCTTTAGAAATCTAGCTTGTGGCTATGGTGAAAGGAGCCTTACCTGCAATAAGTTCAAGAAACTTGTTTTCTCTGCGTTGTGAGGATAAGAAGGAAGAAGAATTCTGAAATTGAAACAGTTATTTTTTAATATCTGATTTTATGGCAGCTGAATGAAAATTATTGTGAGTCTTAAATTTAGAGAGTCTCTTTCTCCAAGCTGAGAAAAGTGTTAAAACTCAAAGAGATTAGAACGAATGCTTTTTGCTTGACTCCGCAACTACTGCGGACAGTTCGCAGAAGTGACAGTAATCTTAGAAGAAGAGAATATGAAAACTTGTTCGATATTAAAATTGTACCCTGCCCTCTATTCGTAAAGAACCACTCTCTCATGAGGCGCAGCCATCTATTTGGTAATTTATTGTGTGGAGAGGTATTTAGATTGAAGTCGGCAACTGGATTTCAGACTAAATAAAGTTTTGAGCAACTAATCGCCACTCGCACATACTTGCATTTGCTTGTAAGAAAGGTCATATGAAAAGAAATAAAATCGACTACAATATAGAGACTGATGACTGTATATATTCCACTCTGAAATCGTTAATTACGTTCTTTCTCTCGTAATTCTTCCTCAAATTTATATATTCCATTTGAGCAAGTCTAAAATATAATAATTCTTTCTATCCCTGCTGTTACCATGGAGTGTACTAATTGAATTGCATATAAACAATAAACGAAGATTTCAGAGCTTCGTTTGGTTTCCTTCTTGGATTAGTTCGTCTAAATTTTCGCATTATAACAAAAGCGGATTAATTTCTTACCTTAATAGACTCCAATTTGATTCTCACAAGTTCATTCAACTTCTGCGCAGTCAAGGGCTTAGGGACTTTTTACATACTAATTAACCAGTTGAATCAAAAAGGAGGAGGTTACAGAAATTATCCATGCCAATTTCGAGGCATCTCCTTCTGTACTCTGGTAAGCAAATGAATTTAGTTAATATCACTATATAGTCATTCATCATTACTTTCATCAGTATTTGCCGACAGCCCACAGATATACGTTCTTGGCGCTTGAAGCTCAGACTCAAGCTGCCTGATGGCCGTTGTGGCTTCGAATCCGTCCCAGAAAGGCATTTCCAAATCCATCAAAATCATATGGAAAAGCACACTTTCTTCCAGAAGCACTTCAAACCGTTTATAAGCCTCAATTCCATTCTTAGCACCCTCCATCTTAATTTGATACTGACAGGTCCGTGGAAGCTCATCAGTCAGCTGTTTTAACTGGAATGGATTATCCTCAACAGCCAAGAGCGTAAAGACTTCATTGTAGCGGTAGTGTTTCTATCGAAGGAAAAAATTTACCATTGCTATTCTCAAGAACAAACAAACTTACCTGAGAATTGGCACAGGCGTCCGATTCTGCAAGTACGATACCTACCCACTTCTTCTCTTTCGTTTTCGTTCTATCCTTTAATCCGATCGGGAGTTGGCTTTCCTCGACATCGAAAGGCAGCAGAGTTTTCTGCCAAGAGGATTTTTTCCTAAACATAATATTAAGTTAATTTTTTCTTTGACTCTTTTTACTTTCCACTGCTTTCTTTCTTATCGGAGGGGGCATTGGCTTTAGTTTCTTCCTCTTCCAAAGGTACCTTCGAAGTTGATGCAACGTGCTTGTTTTGTTTTGAAATAGGCCTTAGTTGAACTACAGACTGTTTTGATCTTGAAGGGAACGTGATTCTGACTAAAGGATCGAGTAAATCAGAGGGTTTTTGCTTGTTTTCATCATCAAGAGCCTCCGAATTATCTAAAGCTGAAGTGGAGAGAGTTAAATGGACTATATAATTATCGTCCCTTACCTCCGATTTCTTTTAATCTGGCGGAATCCATACGTCTTGCAACATTTCTGCGTGTTGCTTTCGGGCTATCTGTTTTCACAAAAAGATATCAATTTAAGCAATCTCGTTCTTGAAAAAAGTAAATTTGTTACTTCTAGTGCTGTCAAGGTGACCAATAGAACTGAAATTATGCGGAGCACTCAAAATTTCTTCTATGGTCGTTAGTTTAAGACTCATCTTCACGGTAGCTAGAGACGTTATCAATCTCTTCCTGAAAGTATTTCCCATGTTAGTGACATATTCTTGGAATATTTTTGCATATGATTCGTTTTTAAGGGCAATATTGAGCCTGTGGATGACAAGCAGATAGAAATCTTCACCAGAAATTTTTCCAGCATCGGAGCCTACAAAATAGTTATAACACTAGAGAAATGTCATTTCGCTTTACCATAAATGCCTGCTGCGTTCTTTTGATCAGAGTTTTGTGATTTCGATGGGCTGTCATAAAATAAGAAATTAATGGTAACTTAAAATTAAATTTTCTACCTTAGGTTAAGGGCCAGTTCATTCGGTTTGCTGCTATCTTGCTGATTCTTTGCGTTCGGAGGAGGTTGCTTGCTCAGCAACTCGATGAGCGTGAAGATAATGATCGTTTTCACTAGCTGCTCGTCTAGGGTCGGAAGGTTGAAATTATTCGTCAGCCCAAAACCACCAGGACTTGTCAGGTCTATCTTATGAGGTTTATGATCAAACCCAAAAGTACTTGAGTTCATTCGAGACAATTCCATTGGTTCTCTCCTGAAAATGCTTGGGTGAGGGGTCTTGCTGAAATCCCATTCCGTTACTGCTGTTTTCACATACATCGGCGATTGACCTCCACCCAATATATCCTCAGATTCTTCCCTTATATTTGGAAGATTTAATTTCGAACCTCCACTAGATCCTGACCCAGGCGCCTCATCTCTTCCTCCTTTTATTAGCTCCATTAGTCCCTCTCTCGTTCCTTTTATCTTTGATATCTCCGTTGTTCGTTTCGTCACCACAGGACTCTTTGCTATGTCACCATGTTTTTGATTTTCTTTGAATTCTGCATAGGTTAGATGCTTGTCGCTTCTTGTTTCGTCCTTCGATGGCCTTTCTGACCTAACTGAAGGCAGATTCCGAGTCGAAGACTGGCTCAAAATGCTTGTCGCCAACTGATCCTCCATACCAGCGCTTGATGTGGTGTCAGCTTTCGTGATTTTTATCTCAGGCAGAACCACCTCTTTTTTCCAGATGTACTTACTCGGGTTAGCCGTGGTCCTTGTATGTGTTAGATTCACTTTCGAAACAGTGTCTGACATTTTTTCTAAACTATTGCTGTCAGGCAGGAAATGCGACATTGGAAAAACTAAAATTGTCGTCACTCGCTCTCCTTCCAATATTTCTACACCGCCTTCAGTGTCTCGTAGCAAGATGGGAAGGATTCCTAGTTCAAGATCAATGTCATTAGCTGTGAGCATTTTGAGGTAGAGTTGTTCATAGTTATCATGCATGAGGAAGTTAAGTGAGTCTTTCAGAGTCTTTGCGTTAAGTGTTTCTGTTTGGGCCGATTCAATTTTAAACTCCATTAGCATTGCGCCTCCAGCGATGACGTTTCGGACGCCGCAGGTTATGTCTATCGTTTCATCTCGTAAATTTTTGATAATATTCTTGAAAAGGTTGCAAAACAGCTGCTGGAAAACCGAAGCGTCGCTGCTGACGTACTCAGGGAAGCCATTACCAAAATTCAAGTTTATTTCGATTTTGTTTTGAATTGACTGAACGCTGAAGATTTCGACCAGGTAAACGATGAATTGTTTGAGATTGAACTCTGCTTGCGCGAACTGCTGGCGGCCAAAGTTACTGAGGTAGCTATTGAGCGAATGAATGTTGAGAATACAATTTTTAAGATCAGTTAAACTGAGTATTGTCTTTGAAACTGGCTGCAGCAGATTGGCTGTGATATCTCCTTTCTTTACATGAGTCATCATCTTGTCGTAATCCTTCTCAAGATTGAAGATCTGCTCCTCCAGCCCATTTACCGCTTTGTTGAGATTGCTAATCAGCAGGTTCTGGGTTTTAATTGGCGTGTTAATGTCCTGCAAGGTGAGCAAGAACGATTTTTTCCCTTTCCAAATGAAATCAGATAGTTCCATGTCGTAGATAGGCCCATAGTCCTCCCAGTTTTTAACTTTCCCTCCATTAGTAAGGGAAGCGTGAGTCATAGAGGCATAAGTCATCGAAACATTTGTAAGAGACGCCTCGGTTTTATCAAACTTAGAAGTATTTGACATTTCTCTGGGTTTTTTAAACGCGACTCTTACACGGGATTTAGTCTCGGCGGTTAGTCCCTCCAGCGATGCTGCTACAACCTCCTGGTAGTCTGAATCAATAAGACTCAAGAAATTGATGCGCCGCAGCAGATTCGAAGACGGAGAGGGACCTCCCCTGGCCAGATCTGCTAAGACGAGACGTCTATCTACCTTTGCAAGCAATTCGAGTCCCCTTCGATTAATCAGAATGATATTCTTATTACCGTCGATCAGAATGATCGGCTGAGGAGAATCTTCAAAGAGTCTTTGGAAGACTTTTGAAGACCTTCTTAAGGAGTCCATCAGCATCCATTTCTCTCGATAACTCCTCTCTAAGAATGCGACTCCGGCGGTTGCGAGCAGATGAAAGATAGCAAAGTCTTGTCGCACCTCAGTGAGGTCTTTGCGATAGAATTGTCTCATGTCGTAGAAATTTATTCCCCAAAAAAGCATGATATAAGAGATTGTATTGTAGATCACGTGGTATTTCCAGCAATCAAAGACCAGCGACGTGCTGATGGTAGTTTGCAGCACGATTAGGAGTAAAGCTGCAGTGTATTCGAAGCGGTCTAATATACTTAAATGCATGTAAAGGGAAATTATCAATAGAAGTGCTCTGATGAAGTGCAGACTTTGATTCTGAGAAATGAGGACGAGTGAGCCCATAGTAGAGATGAGGGAAAGTATGGTTAAATACTCGAGCTTGCAATCGGTTGAATAGCGGAAGCAGGTCGAATCCATAAATTGAACCATAATGATAATTATTGAAATGATTAGGAAGCCGACCAGTGAATAGACGGCATGAGAATGATTATCTTGTCTGAAGCGAGCTTCAGTCTTAGCATTTTTAAATTCAAGGAAGAAGTTCGTGCGGTAAGACCTCTCTCTGGCGAAAAGGTTGTTCATTGATTTTATTTGATCGAAAGTTTTATTAATTCACCGGATTTCATTCATTGGTTTTCAGGCCGTATGAGAACTGGTTCTAATTTCAAGTGATGCTAAGAAACAACGATTTTTCAAAATAAATTTTTTGGTTTCAATACGTATTTGAGGAAGAGGAATGGTTGTCTGGGGTCTGAAAGTAGACTTCACGAGATCTGTCACAAGAATTATTTCGAAAAGAAGCAATATGCTTAACTGAGAGCTATTAACAATTCTTTATAAAGTTAATGAGCATCGTTAATCAGAAAATTCTAATTCATTCTATTTGATAAATATTCATTTCTTTGAACATGCCGAGCTCTCAGAGAGAGCTTAAGAGCAAAAGAAGGCAAGCCGAAATAATGTCCAGGTTGAACGATGAGGAAGCCGGCAAAGTCAAGAAGGAGATAATGAAGAGATATCTGAAAATTCGAACGATTGATAAATTATTTGAGCAGACCCAAAATCGCTCAGAATCTTTCTGTACCACTTGCAAATATCCCGTAGAATTAATGCCATTTGGTCCGCATTCAATCGTATATTCAATAAAGAAGGAAGTTGATCTTTTAACCAAAAAAAAAAAACCCTTAAAAAATTACATTGCAGAGCCTTGGTAGTGAAATATGGCCGTTTTTCATAATTATAATAGTGCGTATACCTCTAACTTCTGTAATAAATAATACTTTTTCAACCTGGTCAGTTCATTCTTTCTTATTCCCTCAATTGACTGAAAATCACTCATTTTGAAACTTAATCGTGCTTTTCTGGAGTCGTGAAAGAGTAAAACAAGACCCATCGACGTACTTTTTACCAAAAATTGCAAATTCGGATTCGCGACTGATTCAAAAAAGGAATCATGAAAATCTGACTCAAGCAGATATCTATTAATTTAATTGAATTGCTTTCGAAACTTTATTCGACAAAGGGGAAAAATGCAGTTCGACCTGCAGAACACTCAACCTGACAATGTACCTATTATTTCAACAGATACCGCGCCTGTTGTGGCATCCGCAATATCAGTCCTTGCTTCCACGATTGCAGTGCTATCATCTCTAGCCACTAAAAATTACAAACAGCCTTTGGCGAAAATGGCTTTATTCCTGCTCATTGGTGATATAGTCTTCTTTGTACCCAAGGTAATAGTAGGTTTCAAATACCCAAAAAACGAGCTATTCTGTCAAATCATCGTTGGGATTGTAGAATTCGGCGGGAATTCGTCATTTTTCTGGGCTCCAGCTTTTGCGCACGCTTTTTACATTGTTGTGAAATGTGCGGACTCGCAAGCCGTGATAAAATACATGAATTGCTACTATCTCTTTGCAATTTATCTTCAAATTCCGTACGGCATTGCTGCTGCTGTGATGCCGGAGTATGTCACATATGATAAGAATAAGAAGGAGTGCGTACATACCCCTCCACCAGAAGGAAATTTCGACACCGAATACTTCTTTTTTGCGGTTGTGCCACTGATTTTAGTGGTAATTCCTTGCTTTATTTGGTATGCAATGGGAATTCGCCGAATCAAGAGTTATTTAAACCACATCGAATGTAAAGACCTCAGCGCAGTGGTCCTTTATCCTGGAATATTGCTAATTTGCTGGTTACCGATTCTAATTTCGGTCATTTTGAGATATTTTAATATAATAGTCAATGAAACAGTTATGTTAGGATTCCAAGCACTCGCAAATTCACAAGGATTGTTTGATAGTATAGTCTATGGAAGCACAAGCAAGGCGTTAAAAAAGCTCGGGAAAGAAGGTCTGTGCTGTCTATTTAAAACAAATATGGAGCTTCAACCCAAAAGGAAGAACCACCACAGAAGTGACACAGGTGATAAAAAAAATAAAACGGAACAGAAAGATGTTTGAAAAGCAGCCGGTGACAATTTCGATGAGGGGTGAAAATTTACAAACCACTATCCTTGGCTCGAATGACTACGATTCGTTATGATAATTGGATATTATAATTTAATGCATCTGCATTCTTCATTTTATAGGGGAGTGCTTTACAATTAGCTACTCATTATCATCTAGTCGCTCTTATATTTATATTCCAGACTCACATTTACAAGGAAAATTGATGGTTTTTCTCATTATTGTGAAGTAGATCCAGGATTAATGAGTATGATTCAGCTCAAATTTTCGATTTAATTGAATAGTATTACTTACATTGAAAATTAGTGTCTCTGATTGACTATATATTAGTAAAATTATTACTAATATTGATCTTAATTAACTTGGCTATGCTGTGAATATGTGTTACTTCCGCATAGTACTTCCCGTTCTTTTCTCAGATTTTGCAGACTGAGATATCTCAGAAAATAGTGCTGTTGCTGTTGTGTACTGCTTTTCAAAATTTTTCTATACAAAAGTTTTGAATTACTAAAGCTCACTTTATTTAATTTCTTTGTTATCACATTAATGATGCAGGTGAATAATTGTCTGAACATGATACAATCAGCCGGCGTAACTTCTGAAGGTCCAATCATACCACAATATCATTTGATATTTCAACCCAAAATACATATATTTATAAACAAGAACAACTAGATAGCATCTAAATTTTCAAATATCTTACCTTTACTGTTTGTTGAATCTAAATACCTTCTTACCAAATGCTCCTTACCATTACAATCAATATTTCTTTCTCTTTTCAATTAGATTCGTTCTTTATAAGAAGTTATTTGTAGGCTTGCTCTGTCATTATATCAAATTAAAGATTATAAATTTTGATTATTTTCAGTTCTTATATTAAAGTCGAAAATTTAAATATAATTCTAAAGCACTATCTCTGCAACAGTCAGACTAATGATATCAATAACACAAATTTCTTAGTATAGCAAGTAAACGAGCAGATTTTTTTTTGATAACGCCAGACATATTATAGATTTCGACTCTCGTACATTTCATATAGGAATTCACACTTCAAAATCAAAGCATGTATCATTCTAGCCTAACAAGACTAAAAGAGTATGTATTGTCGTTTTGAACCAACTAATATGCCCATAAAATTATTGCTGATTGCATTGAACCCGAGGTTCTTCTTTTCCACCTTTAGGATTTGGATTTTCTGAATGCGGCTGATAGTTTTGCAATGTAACATATTGCTTTTCAGGCGAATAATGAGTGCGCTCACTACCAGGCAACACCTTCAATATTATATTAGAAATTTAAAGCTGCAGTATTATCTATTACTCCTTTCAGTTTTTCAGGTTCCTTGATTTCACCTTTCTTCGGGAATTCTATTTCAAAATCAATATATAAATTTCCATGCTTGTGTGGATTATTGAAAAGCGGCATTCCTTTTCCAGTCAATTGCTTTTTTGTTCCTTTCAAACGTAATTCAATTCAAGAACTGGTAGCGTCTTACCTGGTTTGACGATCTCGCCGGGCTGCGTCATAACATCGATTTTGGTACCATCAAGGTGATCAATTTGGAAATAAACGCCAGTTAGAGCCTCATATAACGTAATCTTCTTCTTGATATAAAGGTCAGCTCCATTTCTTGTAAAAATCGGATGCTTCTCCTCTACAAGCTTGATTATTACATCTCCAGCGGCGTGACCAGCCTGTTCATCAATATTATTAGAGATGGAGATCTCATTCATTTACCTCTTCGTTCCCTTCACCTTCAAAAACCATAGTATCATCTGGCATTCCTGGCGCAATTACAACATTCACACTATTTTGAGAGTTTAGCTGTCCTCTTGCTCCACAAGGAGTGCAGCTATGTGACATGTCTTTGATGATACCCGACCCACTGCATCTCGAACAGGTAGTATGAACTTGCTGTATGAAGCCAGGAGCAAGGCTCCTCGTTTCTGCTACTACTCCAGCACCTTTGCATTTTGGGCATTGACTAGTCTTTGTGCTTCCGTATCCTTTGCAATTTTCACAATTCTTTTTGCGGGCGAAGGGATAGTGTATCACATCTCCATGATAAAAGGTCTCTAACTTCACGGAAAGTGTTTTTTGGATTGGCGCGGTCTTTGGCGGGCCCGATCGTCTGGATCTGCCTCCACCGCCGAAAAACGAAGCGAAAATATCACTGAATGCTAAATAAAAAGTCAGAGTCAAGCCAGAAAGTAAGCTGTACGATCAATATTTCCTTCATTTGCAACACCTTCCATGCCAAATTGATCGAATGTCTGCCTTCTTTCAGGGTTTCCAAGAATCTCATATGCTCCTTGAACTTCTTTAAACTGTTAGAGTGTCAGATAAGGTTGACATGAGGGGGAAAAACTACCTTTTCTGGATCACCTCCTTTGTCAGGATGGTATTTATGCGCAAGAGCGAAGTATGCTCGCTTAATTTCATCTTGAGATGCAGATTTGTTAACGCCTAATATGTCATATGGATCTTTCCCTCCTTGATTTGAGGCGAAGCCTGCTGTTGGTTTGTATGTAAAAGCGTTCTGAATCCCAAAAGTATCTCGTGTTGCAGCAGAAACTGAAGTCCCGAGATATTTGATGGTTTTTCCAAGGTTAGAGCCAATCCTGATCATTGAAAAGTAATTAAGTTGAAATATATAAGCCTTTCTGAGTAATAAATTTGTAATGCTGATACCGTAGCTGAACTTCAACTTTTTGGCCGCAAGTTAATCATTTAAATAAAATTCAGCAATTTTTTCAGATTGAAAGTTCTGATCTCATCGGCTCCTTGCTTGTCTGACAGAGCTGGCTGGCTGCCCTGTGAATTTTCTGATTCATAGTTGAAAAGACTTGAAATAATCTGCTTTGTCTTCGTTTCTACTGTATGAACAAACCCAATGTCTTCGACTCAGGCGTCGGGGACACTGTCAATAGCAAGGAATAAGCAATTCGCTTTTCCTCTTCCAATGTGTATTAGGATAAAAGTATCCATCTGCAATTCATGTATATTGCTGAACTGAAAGTCATTTTTTATGAAAGGTGATTCCAGCAATAACCTGAAGTGACTTTGGTCTCAAAATCTACAACTTATTTGTAAATTATTAGAATATCGACGTGCAACTCCTAACTCATTCTATTTGACAATCAAAACCTTTTTTCCTACCGTTACTGAACCTTCGAAATCTCATATCAGTTGTGCCTTTGCTTCTGAACAAAGGAAACAATTTGACCAGAGTTTTTGCCTTAACTACTATAAACAAATCATAGCAATTTCCCACAATCTTTGTAGGAAATGAAAAGGCGCGCAAATTAATAATCATTACATGAGTTCAAATTATTTTGAAAAAAGCCTCCAATGATTCAGGCTATAACATGCGGAAAAAATAAAGAATCATTAATTTTTTCGCGGCAAATCTGTGATATATCACTACATTCCTCGAAATTGTATTATCCCCTCTTAAGTGAAAGTCCCATTAAGCAACAAGAAAAGCCATGGAAACTGATCAAGTTAATCTCGACTCGATGAAGCAGAAGACTCTCCTTGATTTCTTCACAAAATTCACAAAACCTTCCGCCAAGAACGAAAAAGCGCACACTCAACAAGAGCAAACCTCCAACACCTCAAAGAAAAGAAAGAATGGTCTATTTTTTTCTCTTTTTCTTCCATTAATCTGCCTTTAATACTTAGAATTAGCACCTGAAGATGTCAGAGTCCATCAAAAGCTCCCGAAACTAACCATTTCAGATAAAATTGAAGAAGAGGACACTCTTATCCATTTGTCTGATTACACCAAAGCTAAATTTAAGCAGCCAATGCCCATTCATAAACAATCGAAATCTGAATTGCAAGACTTCGACGATCTGAACGAGCTCTCGTCCAGCAACTTGGACTATTCAGAAAGCACTCAAGCAACTCTCTTCCCGGCAGAGAACTCCAATCTCCCAAGAGTAATGGAAAGCTCTCTTCCTGCCTCACAAGAAAATAGTATGTCTCTAATGGAAGACTCTCAGCGGAGCGCTCCTTCACCGATGTCCAGACTTCCAACAAGAAACATCTCCAAAACCTCATCTTCTCCAGTGCTTTCAAAGCAAACACTTGATATAATTTCCTCATTGCGGCAAGAAGTAGGCAGATCGAAATTTCGACCAGCCCTTGGGTTCTTGGACGGGCTACTTAAAACGCCGCCTCCAAATAGCAGCCCGATGTCTCGAACTCCTTCCTCTATGCCAGGAAATATGACAGCCTATTCTCCTCTAAAATCTCCGCTGAGGATTCTCCAACAGACAAGAAGCCCACACTTGCTGAACCAAATATTAAAGCCAAGAACTCCTAGTCCCAATCTATCGAGCACTGCCTCGATAAAAGACAGATATCAAGACCTTCTCTTGCCAGAAAGAGAGTTCATATTGCCAATGGAATACAAGAAGCTGCTAATGGCTTTAGAGACTGTTGATTTCATGATTAATGTGTTTATGCTCCAGAAAAGGCCTATCTTCCTTCAGGACATCTTATCTAACATAGAGAACACCTACAAAACGTAAAATTGTCTGGTTGGCTGTGTTCCTGATTATTTCTCAAGCAAAATCACACACAAACAGATTGCTCAGATAATGTTTGTGAACCCGAAGGCTTATGATTTATTCTGGGAAAAGAACGAGAAGATGAGAAAAGAGTATCAGCTCTACATTACATTTCCTGGCGAAGTAAGCTGGAGTCTTAAAAAAATCTAATGGTTTGTATGTAGAACGCCGACAAGGAACACAGAGGAGCGCCGAAATCTGCAAAACTTGATGAAAGGAAAAAGGATTTCAAATTGAGATTGATTGAGATCACGAAGCAACACCATAAGGAGTTTTTACAGACGCTATCTGTTGAAGAGCAGCAGAAGGATTATGAAGGAATGAAAGCTTGGCACCATCAGTTTAAAGTACATGATGTTCCGCCAATAGATGAAGCGGCGTTGCCTCCAAAGCCTCAGGTTTATCTCGTACAGAGCGTTGATGAATTTCTCAGACAAGGAGAAAATAAGGCTTCGGCTACCAGTGAAATCCAAGCAAAGTCGGCTGAAGAAACAAAAAACAATGACACCGCTCCAAAGACCATCTCGCTGTCGACTGGAGAATTTCAAGGGTCAAATCTATCAGATAAGCTCATTGCAATGGTATTCAAATTTGTTGGGATCTGTTTGTTTTATAATTATTATTCCTCTTATAGATAAAGCAAAAAGAGAGCGCTTTGCAAAATGAAGAGAGGGATGTTGTGGACAAGTGCCAAAAGATCAAAAAGGATGCAAAGAGTGCTCCTATTTTGAAGAAAATGGCGGAAATAATCTATGTATACTACGTTCAAAGAGAGGTTGCGACAATGTTCCTGGGAAATGTGGTTGAGTACGTAATTAATTCAAACAGAACTCACATCCTAAGTAAAGGTAAACCTGATCATATCTTTTGAAACTTAGTTGGAATCGAATAGGTGATGTTGCTGATTATGTGAATTTTCTAATCGATCTATGTCCAATGTGGCTGTCGAAAAAAGAGAACCAGAGAGGGACACTTCTATTGATGAATAGAAGCGTCGGATTGGCAGAAATATATAGCCTAATTGATGCGTAAAGTAATTTTCACGATTTAAATTTTGTGGCATCTTTGTTTGTAAACAATCTATGCATTGTCATATGCATGATTATATATATTCATTGGAAAATTCTATGGTTGAGAATTGAAGCTCTTTCATTCAATTTGTGCTGACAAATCCACAAGATTGCAATAACGTGAAAGTCCTTGTTTAAAAGAAGGAAAATTCATACACACTGAAGCTGTGTTACACGTAACACAATCATCTCCGTGATCGTAATTTCGTAAAATCGATTGATTTCAGTCGGATACAAATAACTTTTTGATAATACCAATATTATTTGCAAGAGTATCATATGTTATTTGTTAAAGAAAGTACTTTATGAACTACCCTTCACAGTATGATAATAATTAATAGATTCTCTGCTAAGAGGGCATCATGGGAGAGAACGGAAAAGATATTAGCAACTTAAATATCTGAAATCGATTAAATTTTATTTCTCAACGATAGTTCAGAACACATTGGAGTATATATCACTCACTAGTAGTGCGAACTGCACAAATGCAATTACCTTTCCAATTCATCGAAAATTCGCAGGAAAGCAGAGACGCCGAAGAGACGTCAAAAGAGAGCTGCCGATAGTGAAGGTCGTTTCACTCTATAGCCAACAAAATGTAAGAAATTTGTTCTAATGGATCCAGCAGAGTAAGAACCAGTAACATTGCTTACGATCTTACTTGAAAACAGCTAAAACCAATACAGATTTAGATTGCTTTTGAATGAATATTTTTCAGTCTCTTTTGATGACGACCAATGCAACTTACAAATGAAAAAAACGGAACAAAAAGCTTTGGCCGGACTCTATATGCATTACTTGGCCAAAACACGCAAATTTTATCTCTCACTTAAGGCCTGTTCTATTTACCGCGAGTTACTTAGAAATTTGTCACTTTATGAAGATATGTAGACTAAGTTTTATAATTTATCCCTTAGACAAAAAAAAAATGGAGGAGATATTTGTCTGATATGCTAATAACTAGAGAGATAATTGTTATAAGGCTTTCACTCTAGAAAATGTTGCATTTGTGTCTCTTGTTTGAAAGCCTCTTTTGTTTTCTTTTTCCAGCTGGGCCAGGGTGTCCGAAACCGGGTTGTGTGGTAACTGGCTGTTCTGCCATCTTTTGAGTTTGTTCGACAGGTCTTTGTGTTTCAACTTGTTCAGCCTTCTCCTGGTACACTTGAATAGGTTGCTCTTCCTTTTTCTCGGTCTCAATGTTTCTTGTCATTCCTCCGATCGCAATCAAATTATTTTGAACTAAGACTTCGTCTTCGATTTCTTGGACAGGCTCATATTCATCTTTCAAGGTGTCTTTCTCGAGAAGCTTCTCATGGAGAGGCTTCAAGTGAGGGCACAGAAGGATGGAAGGGTCTTCAATTTCATTGAAGGTGTTCTCAAGAGCAGTTACGAGATTAATCTCGAGGTCCTTGAAAGATCTTCTCTCACCTTCCTTTTTGAGCACGAGAGCGTGCTTCATGGCAGGATGAGCGAGGATCTCTTCCCAGGAGATTCTTGACTTTGGATTTAAGGTCAACATTCTTTGTAAGAGGTCCTTGGTTTCATTGGTGACCTCATCTGGGAAGTGAAGTCCGTTTCTCTCCAGATAGTCATGCTGTTCTTCGGCAGCATTGCCCTTGAAAGGGAAATCACCGAACAAGCAATGGTAGAAGATCACTCCAAGCGACCAAATATCGGCCTTGCCCTGGAGGACATCATCGGATTGTTTGTAAACTTCAGGGGCTTCATAAACCGAGGATTCGACTGGTTCTGGGTAGTCGTTAACGTGGATGGCGTCTTCCAGCAACGCGAAGATACCGGAATCGGCAATCTTGACTCTTCCTCCTTGGAGGTAGACAGTATTAGGAGTGAGGAGCTTATTGGTCTGAAGGAGATTGCTGTAGCGGTGGCCAGCGAAGGTTGGCGCCATCTCCCTGATGAGTCTGATAGCACTAGCAATGTGTCTCACAAGTCTAAGGGCATGTGCTTCTGGGATCGTTCTGGTTCTTTCCAGAAGAATGCCTAATTCTCTGTGGTGGCAAGCTTCTGTGACCACGTAGATGTACCCAGGGGCAGGAACGACGATGATGTCGTAGAGTTGAACAACATTTGGGCCGCGGATGGCCTTGAGGTATTCAACTTTGTTTTGGAATTCTTGTTGATCGAAATTCGATCTGATTTTGGTGACAGGGATAACTGTGACGGCGACATCACGGTTGTTCACCTCGTCTCTGCCAGGGTAGGTGCCACCAAATCTATTCTTGGTGATAGGGCGACGATTTGTGTCGAAAACGTAGTTTCCGATTTTTCTTGTCTCAGACATTAAGGAATTAAAGATCGAAGATTTTAGAACAGGATTAGAAATCTTTTATAATTCTGCGTGTTAAATAGCTGTTTAATTGCATTGAGAATTCTAAAACTGGAAAATTTTCGAGCTTCCTGGAACTATGCTTCGGCAAATTTTTTTCCAAATTCTCAGATCGACGAAAAGAGATGTGAAGTCTCACTTAGACCCGGCAATGAGAGGATACTGAACGAAAAATTGCTAACGGCAACTCTAATTTTAGGGGCGCTATTCAGCTTCAATAATACAGTTAATTTATTGGGTTTTAAACAAAACCAGTGCGGGCGTTATTTGGAATCGAAGCCAACTACATTAAAAAAAACAACACGATATTATTAACGCTCAGCGAGTGCGTTCTTAGTGCTGATCAACGCTGTTAGTTTGTGTCCATGGGTAAGAACCCATCAGTATCAATGGGAAGACCCGTATAATGTGAATCTGATAGAAAGAAGCTTCGATTTTGGTTTCAACGGCCAAATTACTAACGATTGATACTGACTAAACAGCAGAATCAACTACTTTTCTAACGAGTTCTCTCAGTAGTTTCTCTCAAAAGTACACAAAAAATCGCAATCTAATAAATCCTTCTCCTCGGCCAATGTAATTGAAAATTTTTGACTTTTCTCTCATTGCTAACGGTGGATTATGATTATGCTGTTCTATTGCTATTCTATCTCAATTAAGAGAGTTGGCACTACAAGAGTAAAACATTAAGCAAGAAAATCTCATCAGAAGCCACATTGTCAGTTGCGCTTCCTGCAGCTCACAATAGGTGGCTTAGAGCCGAGAATAGTATTGAATCCATTAAACAAAAACAAAAAAAAAATTAACCGCTCTTCAATCCACATTGACACCTGAAGTCGAATAGCATATTTTTAGACTTCTTCAATTGAAACTCAAAGAGTGACTTGAGATAAAGATAGTTTAGCACTATGTTAAAAGTTTCTTTTTTTCACGTTTTTCATTAAGGCATCTTCTTGATTTATTATTCATCTTTCTCTCTCTCAACCAACATAATACGAATTATTAAAAGTGTTCTCATAAAATTACCGACTGAATCTAAATCGATAAGAAAGAATATAGGCAAACTTAAAATAAAAAATAGTATCTGTTCGATATCTGCGATTTACGAATAGCTTAACATAAATCCAAGTAATGAAAGTCATTCTTGTTACATCGCTGAGTGATAACACAGTTTACATAATTAGGGGGCTGATTCAAATTAAGAGGGTACTATATATGAAAGAAGAGCATTTTCTTTGTCTCATCTAGCTTCCGCTATGTTAAATTTGGATTTTGTTGAGATCGACTTTTCCTATCCAGGCTTACCTTGATTAAGAGAGTGTCAGAAAAAGGTTATCCGCAACAAGTTCTCCTAAAATTGTAAACGAAAGGATCAAATTTTTTAAAGTTGAGATATGCAGCTTTAGAATTACAGTTATATTGAACATTTTTCGGGTTTTTCGGTTATTCTTAGGTCTAATTTCACATCAGCTTTGTTACCGCTTTATCTGCTCAAACCTCGAGACATAATCATTAGGCTTGATACCATTTTACAGGGAAAGCAAACATTATTTCTTCTCAGACGAATACAAAAGGAGGCTAAAAACAAATCGAACTTGCTTTTCAATCCGATTAACTTCCATTTGGGTCTTTTCCCTAACAGGCTTATTCGTTATCTTGAGTTTTAGTTTTTGAGCATGTAGCTGTAATAATACGATATGACAGGATCTTGACCTAACTGCATTTGGAGAAAGATATTGGATTCACAGAAACGAAGCCGACGCTCCAGGAAGCACCAGTAATGCTTGTTTTAGCGCGTTGGAGAAATGGGTCCAGGAATCAATTTCCCAAATTTTCTAAAACTTTCAAATCATATAACAACCACCTCCAGAAAATTCTTCTTTTTCGTTCAATTGAATCACATGGTCATACCCTTTGCCAAGAAAAAAAAAACAAAAAAACACTAAGTTTAGCAAGAGAACGCTGATTTCATTTACCTATTCTAATTAATCAATAGTTTCTAGCTCTTCACAATTGGTTCTTATTTTACTGACCATCTCAGTAAATGAATACTTGATTATTTGGAAGTATGAAATGCTGATTGAGAAAAAATCTTTATACTGTTCTTTTAACGAGACTAGCTCTAATTAGATAAGATATAATTCCACATTCGAAAAGAAAAAAATGAGTCACCAACCTGAAGGAAGCAATTTGCAATTTACACCCAAGAACGTCAAATCTTTTGATACTTCTGTGCATGATAGTCGCAGTACGCTCGACCATGATGACCATGAAGCTGAGATCGTGAAAAAAGAGCTGAATACTATCAGAGAAGAAAGAGACAGGCTGAAAAGCGAGAAGGAGCAAATATCCCAAGAACGGAATTATCTGAGAGAGGAATTGCAATCAAAAAAACACGAATTGAGTAGCACTATGAGTCTTCTTGATCAAGAACGTAAGAAAGTAGCCCACAAAGACGCTGACATTCGGTCCTTAGAGGAACAATACTCAAAATTAAAAGAATTCACGGAAAAGATGCTAGATAAGGCAAAACAGGATGAGATGGAACATGCGAGTGTCCTAGCGAAACAAAAGCATTATTTCAAAGAAATCAAATCAAAGCTCACAGAATTGGAGGCCAAAGAGGCTGATTCGAATAGAAAATACGCTAGTCTTGAGGGCCAAAATGAGAAATTAAAGAAAACAGTCGAAGAATTAGAAAATAATTCCAAGAAGATACAAGGTGATGTTGCGTTCTATAAGAATCAAGTTGCTGATCTTGAGAAAAAGATCTCTCAAACGCAACACGAACTTAGGATCGTGAAAGATGCCAAAACAGAGGAAGAACGTAGTTGGACCCAGCAGGATGCTCAGCACAATAGCATGCTGCAGGAGAAGACTAAAGAACTATCAAAAGCTAACGAGACTATCGCAGAATTACAACGACAGCTCAAGTCGCTGGAAGGGAAGTATCATGATCAAAAGGCATATCATGACGACTTTCAACAGAAGATGAAAAGTGAAATTGAGAAGATTGAAGAAGCAAATAGAAAGTTGACAGTGGAATTAGCAAATAGAGACCAGAAGCTACACGATGAGCAAAGGCAAATTAAAATGCTAGAGGCCACAATCTCTCATCTACAGACGCGAAGAGAAAGGAAGAAAGAAGATGAGGAAACGATAAAAAAGTTGACAATTACGATACAAGAGAAAGAGCGACTCCTATCTGAAGCTAATGGAAAAATCAATGAGCTGAGAGATTCAGTTTTCGCGATGAAAAAGAAAGAGAAGGAAATTGAGACTGAATTGTACACAATTAAGAAAGACAATGAAGCGTTAAAAAAGAGGCATGAGAAACTCGCTCAAAAATACAATACGCAGACGGAAGAGCTTTGGAAAGCAAATGAAAAGGCAAGTCAAGCTGTTCACTTGGAAAAGGAATTGGCACAGCTGAAATCACATCTAGGACAGAGAGAGACGGAATTCGAAAGGATTAAGAAGAAGTCTTCTCCTGATGTCGAAGTGTCACATACAGGCGCTGTCAAAACTAAAGAAAGATTGCATCAAGAGCTAAAGGAGAGGCAGCAACTGAAGGAGAAGCTCGAAAGTGAGTTGAAAGCTGGAGAAGCCAAAATGAAGAAAGAAATACATCACGTTAAAATCCAGAGAAACGTGACTTCGGCTTTCCTCTTGATAATAGTGGGAATTCTATTTGCAATGGGGGTGTTTCAGGCGATAACGGAAGAGTATTGCATTCGAAAATGCTAGACTTGAGACATCTTAAGCGTAAAATTGACTCCAATGACAATAATTGCATGTAATTCGATATACTATTAATAAGAATTTATAACGTTAGAGTATATAGATGTTAAATCATAATATTTATTATACAGGACTTTTCTATTGTGAGTAATGAACATGTTAGAGACTATGATCTCTTAATATATATATTTGTATAGATCTATTTCTATTATGCAGCCATCTATTGGAGGAAATTTACGAACTAATTATCGGAAAATTAACATGAATGAAGGCTTGTGAATTTAGAGAATTTATACAAATTGGATCAAAGATATAATTCAAACAGCTAGATTAAAAATTATTAAAGCTGGAGATTCAGCAATCACAAATGGATTTTTTTCTTCGTTTTTTCTGCCAACCGCGAAACCGACAAGCTGAAGATGCTGAAGAAGCTGAATCTGTAGACAATTTAAAAGTGGTTTACTGCACATGGGGGCAAAATAATATTTATATTCACAAAAATGGTCTTCAATCCAGAAAATTTACAGTCGTTCGAGGAGCTCAAATGCTGGAACCTGCTTCGATGATTCCAAATTTCTCTTCTTCAAACGACGGTATGGGACCTCACACCATTTAAAATAACATTTTTCCTATTAGGAGTTGCAGATGCATTTACATTAGTGGAGCAAGTGCCAAATTCCTCACAAATTATCTCTTCGATCTTTTGCGCACGCTATAGAAAGGGTCATTTTGAGATTTTCGATACTGCGAAAGGCATGAAGAGAATATTCGTCTATGATGAACCAACAGGAGGTATTTGTCTACCATCCCATTCTGTTGAAATACAAATTCCAGATATATTCGATATTACATTCAGCCAAAGAAAGAAAGTTGTAGCCTTGTTATCCAGTCAAAGCAAAGGAATCGATTATCATCTGTTTGACTATGTGAATTGGAAGAAGTTAAAAGTCCTAAAACTTGGGGAGAATCTTGATCCTGACAGTAAATTATGAGCTCTTTTTAGTTCTCACAAATGGAAATAATTTAAGGAAGGATTATTGGACTTACCTTTGATTCTGAAGGAGAGCGAATAGCTGCTCTGGATATTAAAGGAAATCTGAATATTTCAGACGTCGCAAAGCCATCTATTTTGGTAAAAACCTCCGTAAACGCAGGAACGAGTATATTAGAAGAAAAGTCTTCTTAAAATAATCTTCCTCTCCTTAAAGGACCAAATTTGTGCCGTTGGAATCTCATTGATCCTACAGCTCTTGCAGTGACATCCTCTAATGAGAATCTAAACTTTTTCGATCCGATTAAACAAGCTTTTTTGTATACGGAAGCTATGCCGATTCATAAATCTGGTAAATATTTGAAAATTATTTGATGGAATCGATGGACAAAATTGGTAGCAATAACGAGCATGGAATGGCAAAAGAATGGGAATTTGCTCGCAACGGCTTCGTTTGACTACACGATGAAATTGTTTGATGTTCGAAAAAAGGGTCCAGTTCAAACGTTTTATGGATTTAAACCATGTAATTGCTCTTATAATTTGAGAAATTACTGATTTAATTCTTTCTACACATAACAAAACAGACAAACTGAAGTCACTCAAATGGAACAATAGCGGAAATTTGATTTTTGTAGCGTCATTGGAATCTATGCTTAAAGTGCTTGAACCACGAACAGGTAAAGCGCTCTACTCATCCAAGCAAAATTCAATGCGTAAAATTATCGTTTTTTTTTGCAAGCCTTTCTAACGAATCATCACCCCAAGAACCTCTGAATTCGATGTGCGTTGTAGAAAACTTCAAATCACCTACTAACACATAGACTCAAGATTTTTCTTTTGATCATGTCCTTCAGCTTGGAATTAAATTAAATCTGTTTTTACAATTATATTTGTGTTCTCTCATTTTTTTATGTTATATTGCTTTCTTAGTTTATTGAAGAGAAGCGTCCGATGTTGCTGTAGTAAAATTTGATCATTTTCTGGCATAAACTCAGCAATTAAAACCAACCCAAATCAAAAGTAAATTTACAACACTTAATTAATGCAAGGAGGCTTATTCATTTTGCCTTTTTCCTATGAGGAATGCGTTTGAGTAGTCATAGTGTAAGGACTCCCTTCAACCCCAGATACTATGCTCTTTACTCCAGTTGTTTGTTTCCTTATAGCTCTCTCTAGCAACTCTTCTTGTAGAGCATCATTATTTGAAACTCCCATGGAGTTCACGATATCGCTGATCTCTGATCCTCCAACATCCCTTCTGTTTTGGCACCGTTTTCGACAGAATTCCTTATAGCCAGACACCACTCTATAGGATACACCATAAGCAATCGCGTTTATGAATCCTTGCATATAAATCAAAGTTTGAAAAAAACTGCTAATTTCCTTTCCGTATTTCAAATGGATGTCGAGCTGTACACAGATCACATTAAACTGCTGTCCCAGCCAGCAAATGACTAGAATCAACGGAAATTGAAGAATGTATAGATATTTCCATCGATAACTAAATTCTTCAATACTCCTCAAAATTCGGATGGAAGAGAAGCAGAAGTAAAAGCTTAACAAGAGAGCGATTGCAAAAGGCAGATTTTCTGTGTAAAAGAAGCTTTTATCTAATCGCCCATAGACTAGCTTATGATAGCAGAACGGTTGTTGTTGAATGTCATAGTCCACAAAATGCCATTTAATTGCAAGAATGCCTAATGGCACTGGAAGGAGAAATGAAATTAAGATGTAGTATATCATGTTCTGAGAGATTGAAGTGTCCGAACGTTCTTTTGCGATTTTGTAGAATGCGTGAGTGAAGCAAGTAGCCCATGAAAAAGAGGTAAGCACAGCGTAATGTCCAAATCCAACGAAAATTTTGCATTTCGTTTCGCTGAGCTCAGAATCAGTCAGCGAATAAAGCGTGACCATGGTGACATTGACCAGCAAGTCAGAGAATGAGATAAAGAAGATCATTCTGCTTAATGTATTTTGATAAAGCTTAAGCACGACCAAAGTAAACATGATATAGAAGATTCCCAGAGCAGAAAGGATGAAAGCTACTGTATAGCTTGCTGTATGCTTGTTATAACTGATGTAATCTTCTCCTGGGTCAGATATTAAAGTCAATGAGTGGTTCAACATGTCCATCGTTTGATATCTGAAATATTATCCAAATTAAAAAACTCCAATAATAATTTGATTCAAGTAAGTTCTTTAGCTCAAGCTGCTCCGAATTCAGTAATCTGATTGTGACTGAATATAGGGACCTAGAAGCTGACAAAAGGCGATACAGCTGTTGAAGATATTTCAAAGCTTGTCCTAAGTCTATCAAATCCAGAGACCAGGTACTGTTGTGCGTTCAATGCATAGACCTGATAGTTGTTTGACTTCGATACTGAGTATATTGAGCAAGTTGTTAGGAAGTAGTTGGCCCAATAGAGCTTGGCTTTTCGGTGTGCGAAAACGCTCCTTGTTAAGATTGGATAAGAGTCCGAGTTTTTTTTTTAATTTTGGGTTGGTTTCTTTTAACAACATGGATTGAGTCTATCAAAACTTTTTTCACCAACTTCTTCCAGATCAGCCAGAAAATATATATCGATGATATGATACCGGAAAAGTTTTTTTGATGCAGGATGAAAGAGAAACCCACTGATTAGAAAAAAATTGAGTGAAAGCGCAAAGTTTCATTGAAATAGACTGAATTGCAAGCAGCAATTCACTCCAAGAACGATCAACTAGCGCCAATCCTGATCTGTCATGCTGAGTGGTGGTGAATCTCTCGGTTTCTGCTCCTCTTGTTCTGGAACTTTGCCCACCTTTCACTCATTTAGTAGTTTTATATGGAATTTGATAAATCGAGCCTCATCGGGATGGTTGGCAGGCATGTTTCTAAAAAGACCATTAATTTCTACCAGTTCCAAAAAGGGTGATAGAAAATTTGTTAAAAAGACAAATAAATTAACAGCTTTGATGATCGTGAGTAATCTCTGAAATACCTTTTTAAGGATTGATATAATTCAACCTACCTTTGCAGGTAATCATAACATTAATTGAAGATTTGAACGTTACTAAGGGAAGAACGACTCTTTTTCTAGATAACAAGTCAATAATGTTTGGGAAAAAAGAATCGAGAAGTTGATGGAAATTGATAATCTCATCTTTTCAAAACACATATTACATTTTCTATTTTGTTCAATTTCGAGTGTGATATAGAATACCGGGCTTATTTATCTAAATTTACTCCTAATAGCTTCTCAGGCTAATCGCTTGCTTCGCCTAAACTATTTCCTTGAGCTCACTAGACTTCGCCATTACAATACGATAATTCACATATCAAAAGATCTCTTATTTCCTCCTCAAGCCAAATTATATTAAGAAAGGAAAACACATAATATAATTAAACTTACTCTAAAATTACACGATTCATACCCCCGTCTCAATTCAATGAGGGGAGATAGCCGAATCATCGATTTCCTTATTTCATTTACTCGTATTTTCTCATAACAGGGATGAGAATCACCCGCTTTTATAGTATACAAATAGCCCAATTCTAATTAGAAGCAGAAAGTTTTGGAACAGCAAGAATTTAATTTGCTTTCTATTTCCACTTGGATATACCTTAGAGTTATGACCAATAATAATGCGTGTAATTTTTTAATAGGCAATATTGACTGGATTGTACCCGCAGTCGGAGACTTTTGAAATCTTAAATTTTCTTTTTAGAACCTTCTAGAAAGCTTTATTACTCCTCCATTGCAGAAGGAACCAGAGTTGTTGATTAGAAATATTCGACAGGACGCTGCAAGACTCTTTAGACGCTCCATCTCTCTGCTGAAGCTTTTCATCTCAGGAAGTGATGACTTTTTGTTTAACCAATGAACCCTCTTTGCTTCTAAATTCAATTTACGGCTGTTTTTCAATTATAGAAGTTTGGTCTTCTTTAAGATACTGAAGCTATGATTGCTAAGATTAAATTAATTTTTGATAGACCTTTTTGACTCAAAATATTAAAGGCGTGGACAAGCGTAAAATCCAAACCATTGTTTTATGACAGTATAATTTTGCAATTTTATAATAAATCGAATATGAATAAGTTTTTCGAAAAATTTTCTCTGCTACAAAAAACCAATGTCTTTCGAAGGCTCTCCTCAAAAAATATGCAGCCGGAGTCTGTGGATGATGTGTTAACTTTGATAGTCGAATTTGGAAAAAATTCGAAAATAGAAATAAAAATTCCTGAGAAATTTTCTCGTCAGCTCACATGCGAATGGCTGCTCGATGAAGCAATAGCAAAAATCAATGAGAAATCGACGATAAAAACAATACAAGAAAATGAAAAAAGTCTCGTTGCGCTGAAAACAAAAAACAAAGACTTTGCTGTGGATTATCTTTTGAGTGATCCAAAGAGAAGTCTCCAGTTCTTAAAAGACGGGACAATTCTAGAGCCATACTACGGTATTGATGCGCGGCCTCTGGATGAGTTTCAGTTCAAAGTTGAGCTTGAAGACTTTGAGATAGAAACGATGCTTGGACATGGTGCATTTTCTACCGTCTATTTAGGTAACACCAATTTTTATGCAGTGATATGATGCAAATTTAGCCCGGAAGAAGTCGACAGGAAAGCTCTATGCCTTAAAACAGGTGAAAAAAGGTGAATTAACAAAACGAAAGCGCAATATGCTTTACAGAGAAAGGAACGCCCTCATCGAGATCATCTCGCCGTTTGTTGTCCAGCTGAAGTGGACATTTCAAACAGTATTAACAGGAAAATTCAAAGCTAATCAATTTCATATTTCAGTCCAACTATTGCTATTTTGTTTTGGAATTTGTGCCTTACGGAAGTCTTCGTCAGCTGCTTGGAACCAGAAAATGCCTGAAGGAGGAAGAAGCCAGATTTGTTATAGTGGAAGCTATTATGGGGCTGAATGCGATTCACGCGAACAATTTTCTTTATAGAGACTTGAAGGTAATAAATTCTCGGCAATACTAGAAGATGATTTATTTTTTTGTTACCAAGCCTGAGAACGTGCTCCTTGGCGCTGATGGGCATATTCAACTCGCTGACTTTGGACTCGTGAAAAAAGTTAGCAACATCCACGATCTGAACTATTCACAATGCGGGACCTTAGAGTAACGTGCTAATGAGATATTGCTCTGTAATTTCTGATATAGAATTATTGCGCCGGAAATCATAAAAGAAGAAGGCTACAACTGTCTCGTTGATTATTATAATATTGGGACTCTTGCTTTCGAGCTCGTGACTGGAAGGCTGCCACGGTTCAAGACCGTTGACCGCACCTTCGCAGATCAGCGTATTCTCGAAGAATATAAGATTTCAGCTGAAATGCAAGATTTCATCTGTCGCTTACTAACCACCAATCCAGCCAGTCGTCTCGGTGCGAAGAAAGGCTTGAATGAGATTTGTTCCCACAGCTGGCTGAGTGATGTGAACATGATAGACGTTTCAAAGAAAAAACTGAGGTCGCCTTTTAAAACTGATCCATATGCCATCAAATTCAACACCCATAAATTCAATTTTGCGATCGACGAAGGTTGCAACTATTTGTTCGATAGTAATGTGATTAATGAATGGTCGAATGGCAGATTCGCCGATAGGAATTTAGCAAATTTTTCGTTTTACGGGTTTGGGGATGAGACGAGTGACTTGTACGTTTTTTCCAAGAACCCTCCATCATTCACAAAAGCGCCCGTACGCAGTAATATATCATCAGCTCTGTTTCCCTATTCATGTCCGAACACACAACGGCCGAGTCATGCTATGGATAGCAATCACTTAGGAGCAAAAGTGTTGGTTTGCAAGAAAGACGAAAATTCTATCCGCGAAATGAATGACGAAACAACTGACGAAGTTAGTGATTCGAATGACGTGGTTGCTTCAAAATTGGAGAGATACAATCAACTAGAAGCAGGAACCCCGAAATCGAATGGGGTTTCAAGATGGAGCACTCATTCTAAAAGTCCGATATTTTTGGACACGTCCCCATGATAATTCATTAGAAATTAGAGAGGTTTCCTGGAAGGAATTTCATCCTCCAGAAATTAATACGATAAATTCAAGCTTAATTATTTAGGTTTTCTTTGGACATTTGTTTGAATAATTCAGAGTCACAAATGCATACTAACTACACATTGACAATAATTTTTTGATAGATGATTTGTTTTTATTTCAGTATAGTTTTTCGGAATCACTAGTTGTAAATTGTTTCAGTAGATTTTTAGAAAACGTTATAAGACTCACTCAAGATTGACTTTTTTTCTTCTAATCGTAATCGATCAGGACAGCATTAGAAGATGTCATTCAGAATTATCATGAGAGACTTTCAGTACAAAGAAAGAGTAGGATATATATTGGATAGAATTTTGAAGGATTCGAGTTTTTTTAAAGACATCATTATGATTTCATTTTTCTCAAAATCTTTGTTTTCTAAGGCTTTTAGTTGACTTTAAAATTTAATTTTCTTCTTTTCTGCGATTTAGATGGAGAGTTTCTGTGAATACCAACGATCAAGATTTCCACTTTTCATCATGCTGCCTGTTGATCCAAATTCAGACATTCAAATGAGAAAAAGCTTCCTCTTTCATACTTGCTTTTCACACTAAGAATGCACAAAAAATTTAATATAAATCGAGCCGGAATATAACTTGTGCCTAAACTCAGAATAAATTAATTCGTAAAGCTGAAATAAAAGCACACAGCACAGTTCCGAACAGATTTCAAGAATGTATGGGGGATACCAACCTTATATGTCTCCACCAGGCTACTATAACCCTTATCAGTATTCATCTACAGTAACTTCCTTGGCAACCATTCGCTGACATATTCTTAGTCATCTTTACCAATGATAAATCCTTACCAAATGGACCCTCTCTATCAGAACTACGATCCATACCTTGCTAGCTCTTCCCTCTCAACCCGCAGCAACAGACCTAAGCAGCTAGTTGAAGAAGAGGATTTCGATCAAGAAGGAGTTTTATATATGATGCAAAAACAGAAACTCCTCCTGGAAAATTTCGCCATCCAACTTAAATCTCAACGCAACGACGACTATCATCGAGAAACTGCAAAATTGCTAACTAAGATCGACAAACTCGAGCGAGACTCAAATAAACGGCAAAATCAATTTTTTAATGATCTCAAGCGCTTTGATGGTATGCTCGTTTATTTAACAGTAGTTTGATTCGATGACATTAGATCATGAAAAGAATAAATCTGCAATCACTAACAAGGCGATGAGGCTATATAACGATCAAAAATACGATGACGAATTTATGGATGAACTCTTTCAGAATCCAAAATTTATGAGTAAAGTGCAGGAAAGGGTGGGATATATGCCTCCAGAGAGGATGGGCTATATGCCCCGTGAAAGGACTGATCCATACGGTTATCGCGACGAGCCCAGAGGCTTAAGAGGCGAGAGAGCTCCTCAGAGATATGGAACGATCCGTGAACTAGGTCCACCAGTTAGAAGAAGTGATGTGAGACTTCCAACTCTCAAGGTTATTGATGATGAGGCACCACCACAACGCACAGGAGGGAGGAAGACGACAAGGATGACTGGAAGAGACGATGATACGATTTCAAGGATTTCGAGGAGCAGTCGAGGACGTAAAAAAACGATGACGAAATCGATGAAGGTGTAATGACTAGTTGAAGCTTTCGTGGTTTCTCTGCCAATCTATTGAGTTTTTAGATTATCATTTATATTTTTTCTTCATGAATTATCGATTCCTACACTTTTACATGTAGTTTAATTTCTTTTGTTACTGATAGTTGCTGTTTCATGCATGACATATTTCAGCTTCCCAGAGTCTCGTGACTGTCTGTTGAGTGCTCTGTTAAAAAGTAATGGCATTTTTCTGATGATTAGTCTGAAAAAAATTCAACTGAAAACGTATGACTCAGATTTTAAGAGATATTTTAAGAGGAAAGGATCTGGGTTAGCATTTTGTTAGTAAGCCTGAAAAAATTATTGAGATTCTTTTTCGCTGACCTTGAGAAATTAGAAGCGAATAAATTTGCTTAGTTGACTAAACACTCACTCTAAATTTATCGAATCAACTTTATTTTGCGGATTTTTATTCAAAGTTCCTATAACGGATGCTGGTGTCCTAATCTCCCGTTAAAAATATTTAAAAAAGAAATACCGGTAGACTTAACAAATGGAAAACGCATTCTGTCGAATGATTCCTCTCTGCATTCGAAAAGTGAATAAAATCATCTGAAAGTGCTGTCTGAGGGGGTTTCCTGCCTTTTTTCAATGCGATCAGTTAAAATCAGCTAAATCAGTAATGAAAGCAGAGCCATTATTTTTTTAAATTTTAGCAGGTGTGTTAACTGACCTGATTTTGATTTAATCATTCTGATCTCGGCTTACTGGCTTCAATTATCAACCTCTAATAATATCGATTCGGGTTCTTATTAGTGTTTTTAATCGCACGATTAATTCATTAAGAATCAATTCAAACCTCGCCCTTAAAAAAACAAGGCTTCATCTGTTTTTACCCGCTTTGCTGGTTTTAGATCATAATCTAAAATAATTCAGTTTATTTTTGACGTCCTCTCTCTATCTCAAGAGAAATAGAAACACAATATGATGCAAGAACAATCCGCACAACCATCTTATCAAGTTGGAACTAAAATCGGTTCAGGGTCCTTTGGACGGATCTTCTCAGCCACTAACGTTGCAACTGGAGAGCAAGTCGCCATAAAAGTTGAGAAAACAAACGCTGAGATACCGCAGCTAGCTCATGAAGAATCGCTATATAAGCGCCTTTTTGAGAAACAAACGAGTCCTGAAGGCATACCAAGGATCTACCGCTACAGCACTCAGTCAGAGTACTCACTCCTCGTGATGGAACTGTTAGGAACATCACTAGAAGAACTTGTTAATACTTGAGGGCGTAAATTTTCCTTAAAAACAGGTTTAATGCTCGCGGATCAAATGTTGAGCCGGCTAGAGTACATACATAGCTGCGGGATCATCCATCGAGACATCAAGCCTGAAAATTTCGTTTTAGGACTCGGAGAAAAACAACACACTGTCCATCTTATTGATTTTGGGCTCGGAAAAACATATGTGAAGGGAGGCAAGCACATAGAGTACCTCAAAGGGAAAAAGTTCATTGGAACAGCTCGGTACGCCTCGATAAACACTCATAAAGGCATCACACAAAGTCGAAGAGATGATTTAGAGGCTGTTGGTTATGTATGGATTTATTTTTTAAAAGGCAGTCTCCCTTGGCAAGGTCTAAACGTCAAAGACAGAAACCTAAGATATGAAAAAATCAAAGAGAAAAAACTGGAAACTCCTATCAATGAGCTCTGCAAAGACCTTCCTTCTGAGTTTGCGCAGTACATGAAATATGTCAGACAGTTGGAATTTGAAGAAGAGCCTGACTACAAGAAACTGAGAGGTCTTTTTACAAGTCTCTTCGAAAAGAAAGGTTATGAAGAAGACTTAGAATTTGACTGGTGTTTGAAGAAGAAGAATACATCTGAAGTAGCGAAGCCATTGAATAAGACCGTCCTCAACGCTGATAAGTTCAAGGAGACTGAAGAGAACGAGCGTGGTAAAGTTAAGGACTTAAAAATCAGTATTGAAACGAAAAATGTTCGGATTCAAAAAATTTCAACATTAACTTTGAAGAGCACGAGAGACACGACTCAGCAACAACACCAACAAGGCAACAAGTCCAAGGCTTGTTTTTCCGTATTTAATTGCTTTTTATAAGTATTTTTAAGGATTGCGAAGATTTATCATCCTTTCCTTAAACTACCTAATTAAGCTCAGCTTTTCAAGTATGTTGTATTATATTTTGAGAATGTGTAATTATGTTATTATTTCCTTATAGTTGTATGTTAACATATCCATCAACAACAACGGCAGCCGTTCCTCATAATTAAGACTCCTTTAATTAACCACGTTCATGTGACACCAAAACTGTTGTTCTTTAATTGTGATGGGTTGCAAGTATCAAACGTGACATTTGTCCAAATACTTCTGCAACATAAGTCAATAGGAAATTGAGCCATTTCCATGTGGTAATGTGCTGCTACGTCTCGGATCATTGGATTAACTCTCCTTCGAGTTTATTATATTTTCAGAGGCAGATCCTATTTTTCTATTAAAGATGAGTAAGACATTATTTAACTTTTTTTTTTATGAATCAGTTCGAAAATTTTTTTGTGCTTAACTATCTCAAATATGCTTTTCATGCTCATATTGCTTGCAATATATATGTGCACTTTGTAGAACTGAGTTAAAAAAATAGTTTCTTACTCGCAGCTTACTTATGATCATAATTAAGGTTTTGCTTTTAAATTATTCGGAGCTTTTCTGATTCTATAGTTAGTTGTCAGAGTTTTTGCTCTGTTCATCATGTTCTCGCCAAATTCCTCAGTTCCGACAGTAAAGTCTTCGTCCTGTGCCTTTATTTTCGAGTCAAGATCAGCAACGGTTGAGGCTTTCTTGGTACCCCACGTGAACTTTTCAGTTCTTCTTTTTCTCACCTCAATGTCATTATCATCTTCTGGCTTCACAGTTTTTCCTTTAAAAGTGAAGGCTTTGAGGGCTGTTCTCTCTTTAAATTGCTTTGCATTGCCTTCGGCGTCCTTTTCGATGCTCGAGATATCCAATCCCAAGGGAACAAGCTGGATAGAGAGAGGATCAGGAATATAAGGCGCAGCAACGTTCTTCTCCTGTAGGTCTCTAAAATCCATTGCTTTGAACCAACTATGTTCAAGGCATAATTTTATCGCTTTTGGATCGCTCGTTGGTTCTTTCTTGATCATTCCATAGATGAAATCCTTACAAGCAGAGGACAATACTAATTGTTTCTTTGCATGTAGATCAGACAAATCGATGAGACTTTGAGTGTAGTGTTCGATTGACGCCACATGTCCATGGAGCACTTCATATAGGAATGCTCCCAACGCTCGACAATCCGTCGCAAAATCGTCTTCTTTCCCTACTGTTCCCTCCAATTCTTCGATCGGAATATAATCCTTAGTTTCTGATTCTTTTTTTTCGCTTATGTTAATTACTCTAGAACCTCCAAAATCACTTAGCATTATATGCCCATCCACATTGATCAATATATTTTCCTTATTGAGGAGTCCATAGACATATCCCTTGGAATGCATTGCGGATAGCGCAAGGAGTACCTCTGCCGCATAAAATCTCATGCAATTCTCTTTCAATTGGATGACTTTGCTTTCCAACGACTCCAATGTTCCTGAGTGAGCATAGTCCATCACGAAATAGCTATATTCTGGCGTCTGGAAAGCAAAATGCAGTTTTGTGATAAATGGACTCTCAGTATTGATCATAATGTCCCTCTCCAGCATTAATTTCTTTTGAGTCTTGCCTGTTAATTGACCCTTAGGGATCTGCTTCAAGGCGTAAAACTTGCCCGTTTGCTTCATTCTAACAAGGTAGATATTCGTATATTTTCCTTTTCCGATCTGTGTGATGAGCTCGAAGTTGTCAAGCCCTATCACTTCGGAAGGATCGACTCGTTGGACTCCAAAGTGCGGGATGAGAACGACTTCTTTGGGCAAAAACGAAAGCGATTGGCCTGGAACAGTAAGGAGATAATCGATAGAGTAATCATTATTTTGCGTTTTAAGAGCCACGATTTTAGAGACAGGCTCAACGGGTAGACCTTGGCGCTTGCATTCTTCTGTAAGCTGTGAGCAGACTTCAGTCAACAGCCAAATGGAGGTGTGGTAGATTTTCAGGTCGAAAGCGAGATTAATGATGATTTGGACGGAATCCGAATATTCGACCACTATTTGGCGACCAGGGAGAGTCTTGGATTTTCTTTTCTCAAGGGACGCAGGAGAATCGCCACCTTGGTTATCGCGATCTTCAAATCTGGCTTTCATGGATGACGTCGGGGCTGTTATAAAATTTGTTAAAAATATTGAATAGCAGCCTAATACAGAGAGCACCTTCAAATATAAAATTAAGTCTTGAATCAAAAAAACGATGTTGGCTTTGAATGCGTTTAATTTTTTTAATAAAAGGAACTCATGCTTTGAAGCAACGTCAATGTTTTTTCCCCTAAAAGCTCTTTTTCCCCTAAAAGCTCTAAAGGAAGTTTTACCGACGCATTTGATTAGGGAATGGTTGGATAGAACTTTTAAGATCGAACCATAAGTATATTTGTGATTGCTAATAATTGGTAATTGGGTGAGATTTTGTTTCGAAAAAAGCTGTCGGGTAATCTCGGAGACCCAAAATTGGGGACCTTGTGGTCATTTGAATATGAACTTAGTGCAATCCTAATTTTATTTATCAAGAGAATAATCAAAATATTACTAGATCCGATGACATGTTACTGCCTTAGAGCCTCGCTCTGCAAAAGAAGAGAAAATGATTTCAGCCCTGCGCACTTACAAAGATGTGCAATGAAATAGATTAATTCAATTTCTCTCTGCTAAAGGAGGGTGCCTTTTGAAATGAAAATTATTTCGATAAGAATTTCAAAAATAAATTGGATCTATGAAAGAATTCCTCCATATATCAACTTTTTTTTTGAAAAAAAATTAACAACAATCGGTAGGCTATGCAAAGATGTTTGTGACGTAAATATAACTACTCATTTCTTCTTCATTCTCTTAAGACTCGCCTTGTATTCACTACTGATCTCCTCATTCGGTTAAATTTTATAGAAATCATCTTTTCTAATGAATGTTTTGCTAAGGTCAAAATATTTTTATGATGAAAATCCTTATAATTGTGCTCCATATTGAGAGATTCATAATCAACGAATTTATAATTTCCTCAGATTTAAACAATATTAACTCACTTATCCTATGTGAAAAGCCCCTACACCTTCAAATATTGCCGAGAGCAATTTCTCTCTGAGGGTTGGAACTAAAGAAATGATTGAATTAAAAAAGAATTGTCTCAAAGAATTACTAGGTAGAAGCAGCAGGCAATATTTCGGAGTAGAAGGGATTGACATTGATGTTCTTTGAAGCCAGCATGAGCTGTCTTTTTCTCGAGGCTAACTGAAATAAATGCACTTCCTAGTTTCTCTCTATCTGTGAAATTGCATGCGGCGACTACGAATGTTTCAGGACTCGATAATATTGAGAGATACTAGCCAACATATTTCCAACAATTCACATTACACCCTGCAATTAGACTTGTGTTCATCATTTTAATATTTAGTTCTCAATATTGCTGTTTATTATAAATGATTTGAATAATCCTTTGAATTGACTCTTCAATATTGAATACTAGAGGATTATTATTATGTATTTTGGCCATCCTGTCCCAATGAGGTCCAGTCTACATAATGGTTATGAATGTTAAGATAAAGAGTAAAAGAGATTGTTGTTACCATGTCCAGACTTGAGAGTTACAGTGAAATCGTTTGTGGTTTTTATTTCTTCGTTGGAAAGCTCTTTAACAATGAATAAATCTTGGTAAATCTTTTTGAAAATGGTTGGATTTTCACATAAGTATGGTTTCAAGGCTAGTATGGTGTCATCACTAAGGAGAACGTTTACAGAACCAGCTCTCAGCAAAGCTGCTTTGAGAACGATTTCGATTCTCTTTTCTAGGGGGATCTGATTTCCAATCGCCATCTCTACAATAAAAGGCAAGACTTCCGTATTCACATCTCCTTCCAGCTTGAATATATGATCAAAAATTCCGTCATTTACAGCCCTCTCACCATAATCTTTGTTCCAAATCATCACGAGGAGTAAATTAGCACAATCCAATTTCTTTACATCTGTGCGATGCAATGATTCGTTAAGGAAGGTTTTCTTCGCTCCTTGATATATCAACTCTATGTCCTTCAGTTGAGTAGCTTGGAACTCATTCGGAGGGATCTCATACAAATTAGCATGTTTCTTAAGTCTATTTTCGGCAGGTTTCTGGCTAAAGGCAGTCAAGCCAGAAGGGAATAAGCCCTCTTTGTCATTTAGATAGTGTTCTCTTGATTTATCGTCCAATAACTTTGAGAATTTAATGTTGATTTCTGATGAAAATTCGAAGAAGAAGTCTTCACTGAGGATTGGAGGGATAAATTCTCGATCCGCTTCTGGAACTACTGCAATTATTATTTCATGGAATCCCTGATAGAAAACGGCACTGAACAAAGTATTGATTTCTGGTTTGAGACTTGAGTTCACCTTTGGAAGGACTTCTGTTCTCAGCCCGATAAGCTTGTCAGTATCTTCTTTTGCGAAGGCTTCGAATACTTTTTCTGCTTCCTTATGCAGGTCGTTAATATATTCTTGGAACTGCTTCTCATTTACGATTTCAGATGTGAAGACGTCTTTCACAATTTGCTTCAAGATAGGAATTGTTGATGGGTCAGCCTTTGAGAAAGACAGCAAGAGCTGTTGGATAATTTGTTTATAGTTGGCTGAAATAAACCTTTTCCATGAAGCCATGTATTGCTTTTTAATCTCTTCTCCAATTAGTTCAGTCTTTTCTTCGTCTTCTTGGTTTTCTTCGTTTTCGGAGTCTTCACCCCCAAACTTTTGCTCTTCTAGCGTTTCAGAAGCGTTTTCAGTGATCAAAAGAGAGAGTACATTTTTAATGTAGTCATGTGGAATCTGGCTCTTATTCTCCGGAAGAGTGATTAAATTCGAAATGTCGAGATTGACAAACATTTCATTCATAGCTATAATTATATTTATAATGATATTCTTCTTATCTTCTAGAGAGAGGGAAGTCTTGCCATTAATTCTCTTTGCCATCTCCCAAGTACACCGAGAAAACGTTTTCGACTTAATAGTCATGCCTAAATTAATGACGGAGTATGAGATATCCACTCTCTTTTGTTCTGAATCTTTTGGAAGAATAGAACTCAGAGTTCTGAATTCCTCTTCCAATGTGGAAATGATCTTCGGTAGCTTTTTTACGAGATTCTTATTGCTGACAAAATCACTCAACCCTTGATAAGATGACTCACTCTCCCAATTACCAGTTCTCTCACCCAGACAATTTATCAGCACCTTGATCAAGTCAATCCAATGAGAGAATGCGGTCAATGTAGAGGTGATTTCCCCTTCGATGCTGGATATTGAGAGGCTATCGAGTTCATCAAGCGCGGAGTCAAGACGAGAGTTAAGAGCCTCAAAGATTTTGTCAATTATTTCGCGACTTGTGCTTCACCCTCTCTAATGAATGCAGAAAGCAAAAATCCTAGCAAAGAGTTGTGAATGCTTCTCTTTTTATAAAAATTCGTCGGACCGAGTAAAGACTCAGGGAATTCAATTGAACTTTTGTTTTGGGTTGGAACAGAAATGGATACCAGGCGATAGAACGCTTCAACGAATTTGGCAGGGTTTAATTTTTTGCTCAGGCAGATTTTCGTGAGCCCCTTGTGATTATTGTTTAGGCTATTGCCATCATTTTCCTCGTTAGAATGGAACTCCACGAAATAATGATTGAGATGCGCAAGATCATTAAGATCTTTCCTGGTCAGAATACTCATCTGTTTTGGACTCGTGCAAATACTGGAGACTTTTTCGCCCAAGCTGTTGACAAGATCGACAATTTCAAAGAATCCATCAGCATTGAATAGAGTGGGTCGTAATATCGATCGATCACAGATGATTGAATAGAATCTTTCTTTTCCTTGTAAGATTCCAAAGTCTTTAGTAAACATGTTCAAGGCTTCATGTTTTAATTTAGTTTTTTCATCTTCCCTGAAATACCATGAAATCCCAAAAGATGCGTGATTTTTAGGTTGGTACATGAATATTCGAAGTGTTTTTCCTAATTGAAAAAATTTGTGAAATATTGAGGTGCTCACGAGTAAAACTGACAACAACAACAGCAG
>ENA-UOTZ01000289-UOTZ01000289.1-compost-metagenome-genome-assembly--contig:-NODE-289-length-42578-cov-9.658337_pt1 | contig 42578 bp, 31 predicted proteins | sample MGYA00238144_ERZ746983 | MGnify/ENA primary metagenome ERZ746983 (study PRJEB28759, sample SAMN06268863) | compost metagenome | isolation source: single cell | place: USA: California, Emeryville, Joint...
CTGTTATAGATGTAACAAGAATCTTATATGAAGGAATGAGAACTTATGTCATGGCATGAATGATGTTGGCCAATAGAATTATGGGCAGAATTCAGGTTCTTCATCGGTAACTACAGCTTCATAGACTTCAACGGCTTCTTCGATGATGGCAATGATTTCAACAACTGCCAATTCAACGATTTCTTCAGTGGTGACTACATCGTTGTCAGATATGAATTCAGCAACAGCCCCAGCAGCGTCAACGACTTCAGCGACGGCTTCAATAGCTTTACTAGAGGTAATTTCTTGTTCTTTAACCTCAACAACTTCAACGACTTCAGTGATGGCTTCAATAATAGCTTTGACTTCAGCTGGGGTTTCAGCAATTTCTTCAGCTAATTCAAGGATTTCTTCAGGAGTAGCAACAACGGTCTCTTCAATGAATTCAGTGATGGTTTCAACAGCATCAACAATTTCAGTGATGGTTTCAACAGCCTCTTCAATGGCTTCCTCAATAGTAACTTCTACTTGATGGTAGACTTCAGTTTCAGCCTCAGCTTCTTCGTAGACCTCAACAGCTTCTTCAATGATAGCAATGATTTCAGCAGCTTCCTCAGGAGTGTTGGTAATGGTTTCAACGAATTCAGCAATTTCTTCAGCAGTGACAACTTCATTTTCTTCAATGAAGTCAGCAACAACTTCATCAACACAGTTGCTTTCGACAGCTTCAGCAATGGCCTCAACAGCTTCTTCAACGGTGATTTCTTGTTCTTCGACCTCAACCACTTCAACGATTTCAGTGATGGCTTCAATAATAGCTTCGACTTCAGCTGGAGTTTCAGCGATTTCTTCAGCTAATTCAAGGATTTCTTCAGGAGTAGCAACAGGGGTTTCGTCGATGAATTCAGTGACGATTTCAACAGCAGCATCACTCTCAACGACGTCAGCAACAGTCTCAACAGTAGTCTCAACAGCATCTTTGGCGTAATATTCAAATCAAGAAGAAAAGTTAACTCATCCGTTAACTTCAATTGCTCGCTTGATTTACTTGAGGAACCTCCCATCAGATCTGTCTTTAGATTTTAAAATCCTTCCTCATTTTAATACCCCTTTAGCGTTGACAGCGACTGTGGGGATGTGAGGACTTTGTGGTTATTAACTCACAAGAACAAGATGAGTATTTTCTCAACTTTCAAGGAATTTTAGTTTCGATAGTGATTTTAGAAGGCTACCTGTTCCTTTAAGACTTTAGGCCACAGGGTATACAGCAATGAGAACGAGCTTGCTTTAAACAAGAGTTAAACAAAGTGCAGACTGTTGAGTGATCGAAGATTGTACATTTTGGGCATATATTCTCATTATCCCTGATTACTAACCAATTAATTTTCAACAATGATACATAGCAGGGATACCTGGAGAAATATATGCACCTTATGAGCGATAATTCTGGATTGAGATCGTTTTTATTTGTTTTTTGTTAAAATCAAAAAAACTCGTAAAATGATGAGTGGGGTTTTTGAGGGTAGAAGAAGTATAATAGACCACTGTGAAAATTTTTGAAAATGTCGTGAATTTACGCAAACTTAAATGAAGCCTTAGTGATCTGACTATATGTCAGTCTCTCTCTCTACCTATATCATCGAATTTATTTCTTTAATTCTGAGAGGTAACCTCAACGCATGCAAGAATGAGGGCTTTCAATATTAGTTGGCAGTCAACATAAACTATTCCAAAATACATTCACTTTAATGGGAAATTTTGTTCAGAATTCAAAATCAATTGAGAAAATTAATTGCATCAGTTTATTCTTTTTGCGATTAAAACATAATACAACTAATCTTCTAAGTTTTTGAAGGATGGAGACGAACCTTATAAATAATCAAAATGCTTTGCTGTTTACAGTGCTTCATATAAAGAAAAATTTTTAACAAGCGAACTGCTCTCAAATAAGCCCATTAAATTCAAAGGAATTTTGAGAGAAAGAAAAAAAAACCAAAAACAAATTGCGTCTGATCAACTACGTTTGATTAATAAGCTTTCAGCGAGATAACTCTTGCCTGAACTCCTCCATTTTAGTCATCAAATTATGTTGTTTAATTTCTACTCAGAAAATAGCTCTCATGATATTTAAATCGGAAAACGCAATGCTGAAAAGGCCGGGTATTTCGATAATATTTCTTTTGGACAGCATAATAAAGCGTTTGGCAGATAATTCCTCTCAAAGAAACGATATTAAACTTCGAGCAGGACAAAGAGCAAGTTTTTAAATTTTTAAGAAAGTGATTTTAATTGGTGCCAGCAATTTTTATTGTCATTGTGAACAATTTTTGAACTGGATAAAAATTAGACTCCTTCGCACTGGTTGCTCTCACACTGGTTAAAAGAATTAATTAGTTTCTATTGCATGATTAATAAAACATTGTACTGAAAAGTAATCGATCAGAAAGCCAACACAATTTCCCGAATCTTCTGGAGAGCTGCTGGAACCATTCCAGAAATTTATTAGCACCATTCAATAATTAAATATTTCTAATCGACTGGCTATATAAGCTCTTGGTTGGTGGACTCATAATTCAAGTAAAAAAAGAAAAAGAATAGTTGATGAAGTTGAGACTAGAGCTTGATCACTCAGCTATCATATCATGAAAGGTGGACTGCTGAAAGTCTTTTCATGAAGCGCCTTGCAGTCGATACTTCGCGATATTATGGCTGAGCGAAATTGCCTAGCTGGCTTCTTAGACTAGAGAGAGTGCGAACTTACGAGAGAAAATGAGATGCTTGCTTTTCATGGTAAATTTTGTTGCTAAGTCCAATCTCAGATAAAAGAGAGTTCGGAATTAGTACGAATTAAGACTTCGATGACGATAACAAATCAGCAACACATTAAAATTTATCCAAATAAGCATTTAACAAAAAGAAAGAAGATGTCTTCACAAAATATAAAGAAAAATGATCCTTGGATAAGCTTTATTCAGGCTTAAAGTATGATTCGAGCAGACCAATAATTAGTTCTTCTTGATTGCGGGTATATTTATTATACTTATTTCAGATTGATTCTTTAAATGTCTTAGTGGCGTGAAGCAAAGAGAGGGCAACGACTTTGCTTCTCCAGACCTCGAGTTTTTACATATTGTATAAAATAAGCCATTTGAAACAAATTTCTTTGGCTGTAGGTATTGCTAAACCCATTTCGAAGACATCAGGTGTGGGATGAAATTAAACAGAATCGCGAAATCGAGTTTTTATCGGTGTCCATTGCTGAATCTCAGAAGTTTTCAGCTTTGAATTCTCATAAAAAGCAGTGATAAGGAAAAGTCCCAAAGAAAAAATCCCGATTTCGCTTCTTGAAAAATTAATTCGTGTATTTTTTCGGGTGCACATGTGCCTTCTTCCCAGCGCTTTATATCTCAATTATCAAGGTTCTTGCAATCCAATCTTAGTCGAGGACAATTCTTCTGTATGGCAATGAATCAAAAAGAAGCTAAAGTTCAGATTATTCTGATTATGAAAAATAAAACATCTTATCGATTAACACTAGTGACATTTCCTCTTTTCAATCATGATAATCTGTTTTGAGCAACAAATCATCAATTCTTAGATTAGTTGAAATAAAGAGATGAAGAAGTCTGTATTTGTCATACACTTAAAATAGGCGATGAATCATCCTAGTGTAGGTCTAAAATCGGCTAATCAGAAGAAATGGAAAGGCAATTTTAGGTGCCGAGCTAAAGCGAAGGGAAATGTTTAAGTTTGTCTATCAGATAAAAAATCAATTATAAAATTTTTCTAATTGAGTGGACCTTCAAAATTAAAGGAAAATTCTCTTCTCATTGCAAAAGAGTTTCACACTAATTTCCACAAGAAAGAAACAGAAGAGAGAAATCAATAACATTGAGCCCTTCGGCTGCTAGGACTTATGAAGAAAATGAGTCATTATTTTCCATACAAAGATGCAGGCACTTTTCTTTTCTGGTTAATTTTTATCTGAAACTGATTTCATGAAACTGATTTATAAAGCTAATTTTAGTGGGAATTGATTTCAGAAAATCATTGAGCCCTCTTGTTGAACTAGATGTAGACATTCCAATCCTTTTCATAGTGCCTGGTAAATTTGTCTACATTCTATTTTTTAAGAAAATAATTAGCACACACCCCCATTAATTTTTTGACTGACTGGAAATGGAATCTTGGAGCCTTCTAAAAACTTTCACATAGGGATTAAATTTTAGTTATGAAAGAGAGGATTTCGAAATTAGATCGTGTCCCCAACTTTCCTAGTAGTCCCTCCAACAATAAGGAGAAAGAAAAAGATTTTGTTATGTCTCACTTCATAAATAAATTGGGATCCACCCACAATAATAAAATTGAATCTTTCCAGCGAATGCTGTTTATCAATTTTTACTGGAGCATCAATAACCGAACAAATTTTTTAAGCAAATTAGTTCTTAGCGGACTTTTATAAAAAATCATTGTAATCAACGAGTGGTCATAACCACTCAAAAAGAAATTTATAATCATTCCAAAAATTCTTTCGATCCCTCTAGGCTATATAAGGCAGCAGCAAAGAAAAATAATAAAAATTATACTTTTTTTGAATAAAGAAAAGTTGAAGTTCGAGTCTTAGCCCAACTCTTGTATCCCGAAGATACCACGAGCGAGGACACCGAATTTGGGCCTCTGCGGTGAACACTTCGAGATATAATGGTTGAGCTAAAATTTGAATCTCGCATCCATAACTGGGAGTCTTGTTCCAGGAAATTTTCCTCCTAAAATTTGAATCTCAGTTTTAAATCCATTCTCAAGTCGATTCCAAAAGTCCGCTTGATCCGCATGGTTGAACAAATTGTTTCATTTGATGAAGGTCCACTTGCATATTGCTGTGTTATCAAATTTGCTATAGACTATCAAATAGCTGAGGAACATTTGAATTAGAAAAAACCACTATTATATGTTGCAGGTTACTGCATAATCCTTTCATAATGCCTCTGTGAATGTGTTCAGCACAATTTATTAAGGGCTGGCTCTCTCAGATGGTAAGCAATAAAATCCAAAAAAAGAAGTAAACCATCAAAGTTGGCTTTGTTCATGAAGAAAATTCTAGAATGCGAACCTTTTCATAAATCTTAGAATTTAATATCTGGTGTCCTTTTTAAAATTTTAAAAGAGTAATCTTATAGGAATGAACCCCAAATCAAAAATCGGTATAATGTCCCAGAATGTTAAAACATTTTCTAAAGAACGATTGGAAACTCTCTAAAGACCGATTTAAAGCTATCGTTTGATCTCATTGAGGCTCTCTCTTAATTATCGATTGCATTTTTTAAAATCCGAAAACGAGTTTTGACAGATACTCCATCTCTCCTCAGATCTTTGGGTCCGCAGCGAATCTCTATGGAGTAGAAAACTAGATATGAGGACTTTGCTAAGTGAACTAAGGACACTGCAGCAGCTGGAGCGATCTTTTTTGAAATTACTATTGTTTTCTAAGAACTCTAAATTTGATTAAATACGATTTTCATCAGTTCTGGAAGGATTGCTACTCATGATCTATTTTCTGCTTTGATTAACGCTGCACTTTTTGGTGCTTGATAAAAAAAAAAATGGCTATAACAACAAATCCTTTTGTATGTTTGGCAATCATTCCTTATTGAAAATACATTTAAGAAGATGTTCTCTAAAAAAAAGGGGTTATCAGCCCTAATTACAATATCCAAATTTCGAATTGATTCCAGAAGATCGAAGCAAAATAAAAATTTGCTTTTTTAGAAATTAAATGAATTACTGTAAATATTTGCTGCGCAATAATTTATTTGAGTGCTTGAAAATTGGTACTGGTAACTTTTAAGAATATTTCACGAGGTTGAGTGCGCTTTATCAAAACTTCATTCATAGGAACGAAGAGATAGAATGATCCATAATGATATATGTTTAATCAATCTTAATGCTGTACCCCGTTTTAGATTTATTTGACACTGATCAACGTAAGATGGGAAAATATCTCAAAAAGCACTCAAAAGCATTACCATCTCCGGGCTCTGAATTAAATGGTGAATACTCGAACTTTCGCTTTGGTTTCTCTCTCTCTCATGCTGGATCGCAGCGGCTGTCTGATTAACAGTATTTTCTAAATGAACGTTGAAGCGTTTGGACTCTAAATTCTTCCTGTGTTTTCAATTATGCAAGACATTTTAAGTCAGTAGTTAAGTTAATGGAGGTTTGAATCCATTTATGAATTGAAAATTAACTATCTCAACCTTTCAACCATCAATTTAGTTGGAAGAGACACTGTTAGTGCGTAAGTAAATAAATCTCGGAGCGTTTTCAGAGAACTATTTGCATTTCAGGTGAGTATGAACAAATTATGCTCCTATTGTCTGCATGCCTGGAGGCGCGTCTCTTGAAAATGGTTTCTCGATTTTATCTGTTGCTCACGCGCATGTAAATTTCATAGGTCACAAATGTTGTCGTATATGTACTATGCCCAGAAGTAATGATGGCTGCTGATGGGCACATAAGAATTTAAATTCAGAAAATTTATTGAAAGAAATCTCTGAGAATTTGCGAATATGTGAAGAATGCACATCCCACGGTTTAAGTTGGTCTGGGTCCGCTCTATTGCATCACTTGATACAGAGATGCAATCAAGATTATGATGGACGAGGGCTCCCTGACAAGAACCCGCCAGAATGTTAAAGTTAGGGTGAAAAAAATGCTATCTAGTTCGAATTTTGACTTTTTAATTGCATTCCTTTAGAAAACCTCCCAGCTCGCTTTGAATTCTCTCAATAACCTTGGGAAGATTGTCGTTTAACTATAATGGTATGTCGTTTTCCAGCCAGAAGATCATCAGACTGAAGTTCAAACATTTTGAGAAAAACTCAGTAGCAACAGGAAAATGAGCACAATTCCGAAGAATGCGTTGGTAGATGGCGATTTTACAATAAATTTTCATGAAAGAAGAAACACAACAATTTTTTTTGAGAATAAGTCGAAAGAGAATTACCCTTTGAAAAATTCGTTGGTATGAAGAGTTTTTTTTTAATTCTTCTGGGGTTTGGATAGAGAATATTACTGTTGCAAGCCATTTGGATTTTTTTCAGTGAGCAAGTAATTTCTTTATACGCATATTCATTTGTAAATTTGGCATGATTTCCAAAATGAAGAAAGTTTGCGATAATTGAAGCAATAATCGTCGCACGATTTTTAATTAGGGTATATAGCTGAGCTGTCGGCAAGACAAGTGACGTCGATGTGATCGTTATAACTGAGCCGAAGTCCATCAAAGTGTGCTTCTATTATTCTTGAAAACACGCCGCAGCACAAATTAGAGTTAGAAAATTCCTGAATATGTAATTCAGCTTTGACTGCTCCATTGGCTGAGCAGTAATAGAGGAAATGAAGGTTATTTGACCTCAGGAGCTCAAATGATTTCCCGAAATTATGCATTCTTCATTGTAAAGTGATCTTAGATGATCTAAGATGGTCTCACTTCTTGATTATATACATGCAAAGATATCAATCTCTTTAGCATGGATGATTGTTTCAAAGCCATGCGATCTGACGCAACAGGAGTCGATTTGGTTGGAGATAAAATATTCATTTGGAAAAAACACATTGTTCTTAATGATTTTACACAGTAGGAACTTTTCTATTCATTTACAGCATGTAAACCATGATTGCAATGAGTGTTTGACTAATGGTTGAAGATTAGACATATATATATCTCTCTGGAACTATTTACAAATTTCAAAGAACTGGGTCATTTAATAATATTGTTGCCACTACCTGTACTTTGCCAGTAGTAATCCACAAGCACAACTGAGTCTTTAATTTATGATGTTTCTTCCAACAAATTCTGCGACTTTCATTTTGGTCTTTGCTTTGAATAGCATAACTTGGAAATTCAGATAAGCAGCTGCTCTTGCTTTTACAAGCCATTCATTTGTTATTTTGATGTGGGCACTCGGGACGATCCCTCTGACTATTTTCTAAGATCTCACTGGAAGGATGAGAACTGAAGAGTTCTTGTCGATGTTCGTGAAAGCCTACCGCAAAAAACTTTCAAATCTTCTCAAACATTAATCAGCCAATAATCCCTGTAATTATATGTACCCATAGAAAGCTCGATTCAATTCAGGTGGTTTCAACAAATCGATTCCAGTTCACCATATTAGAGCTAGCTTTCTTTTCAGTCGCATAGCATTTGAGTCCACATGCTGACAAGAAATAATGAACTCTTTCCTAGTGAACTCACTAATTCATCGTAGCTTCATTATCAGTGACAATGATCCTGGTTTATTTCTATCTGAATTATAGATGGTGGTGACTGCCGTCTTTCCTCTATTTCGAGTATTTCCAGAATTATACCTATTCATCTTAGTTCTTTGGCAGGATGCATAATAGTTGATGGAATCGATTTTCCTACATCTACTCCCATATGTTCGGATTCATTCAATGAAGAATACGATGATATGTAAGTTTACTAAAGACAATAAACAGAGCATTCAAACCATCTTCTACTTTAGACACACTAACGTTCTCTGTGAAGCGGTATTTTTGTTAAAATCACTCAAATACATTGACAGAGACTTAGACTCTTTTAGACTCCGAAGCTGTCAATGAGCTTAGTCGCCGGTATTTGACATCATAATTCTTTAAGAAGAATTGTAGGATTGCAACAACATTTGAAGGCAAGATCAAATATAATATTTTGAGTTTGCTTTTATTTTCTCGAAAATAAAAAAATCAAATATTTTGAGGAATAGCAAAGCAGCCCTATAGGAAAAAAATTATGAAAGAAAATGAACTCCTTGAATATAAATGAACTTATTGCATTTAATGTGATGCAATATTCATCTCCAACGAAAAGCTCAATGATTTTAAACATCTTAAAATCTGAATTAATATCGCGCCATTCAGTAATGAGAAAAATTCTTGAAGCTTAATTCTTCAATGATCCAGAAGGACTAACCAGTATGGCTTGCTGAATCTTATTCCTGAACTTTATTTCAAATAATTAAAGGTAGCCTTTGTCCTGTTGTAGCGTGTTGATCTGTTAAGCATAGTTCTTAAAGTTAGTTTTTCTCTTTTTTTTTATTAAGTTCAAAAAGTCGAGTCAAAAAAGGGAGTTCAAAAAAAATGCAGAACATGAATATGATGCAAGGTGGCATTCCAAGTGGCTCCACGAGCAACATGTACTCTCAGAGCAACCCACAAATGGCCTACATGTCTTCCGCTCAAAATCAGCCCAATCAGTACGCATCTTATCAGATTAGTAAGGAACCTCGGAATCCAAATGAGATCGAAGGTAAAATTATTCTCTAATTCTATCAAACTCATCACTCAATTAGGGCAGTACAACACACAGAACTACAATATTGAATCTGGTGGGGGCAGCAGTAAACTAATTTATTTTTCAGAATATTTATTGTCATTTGCGCTATCCTCACATAGAATTGGTTTCTGATGCCTATATTGTGCCTCAAAATCAAATGAACCAGATGCAGGGACAACCAAATTTTAATTACATAACCAATCCATCGTCGAATCCTATGCCTTTGAATCAAATGAATCCCACCCAATTGCAGATAGAGCAGCAAAACCTTAGAGCCAATTACGGCGCAATGAGTTATATGCAACAGCAGCAACAACGGCCCTATGAGAATATAAATCCTAGTTCAGGTGTTCCGTCTGGTGATAACAGAAATATGAATCAATTTATGCTCTCAGTACCCCAAATGCTCCAAAACCCTGGCGGCCAAGGCCAAGCTCTTTACGGAGGAATGATATCTAATCCTACAAATAATCTTCTTATGCAGAATAATGCCCCTCACACTCTTCCCACCCTTTCTAATAAGTTAATAATGTCTAAGGGAGCTGATAGCAGCAACCTAGCTCTCTTCCGAGTTCCCTCAAATGCTACAAATTCGATCTACGTTGATGGTAATTATATTCCTTGAATTTACACATCGAAATCTCACTTCACGCTCCTCTCTATCTAAAGGTGTCCCTTTCGATTCTACTGAGCGAGAAGTTGCACGTAAGTCGTTCAAGCGGTTTTCTCTCTTTTATTTTTCCTCACTCATCTCTTCCCTTCTTCTCTTCAATCCGAAAAAGAAAACCCTCTGAGCTCCTCTCTCCAAAACCTCCATTTTTTGATAAAAAGACCCTAGTGTTTCTGTTGGTTATGCCATAAGAGCGCGCGCCTTATTACAGCAGAGTGTTAAAATATTTTTTGCTCTTTGTTCGCTCAAAGTACGATTATGCAAAGGAATGATTGATTTCCTTGATAAAGCAAGTGAGACTGGTTATGCTTCACTTTGGAAAAATTACCTCCTTGTTATATGGAGATCCAAACCGTTTTGTGTCTCCACAAGGGTGAAGGTGTCCCCGAGAAAGAGAGAGGAAAAAGGAAGAGGCTATCGAATGTTTTGTTAATATTTCCCTAGTTTTGTTTTTGTTGCTCAGCAAAAATGACCTAACAACCTTGCAATAGACATATTTCGTCCGTTCCCAGGATTCAAAGAAGTTCGTCTGATTTCAAAAGAAAAAAACGGAAGGAAGTTCTATTTCTGCTTTGTTGATTTTGAAAATGCTCAACAGTCAACGATCGCGTTGAATACTTTACAGGTAAAGAGCTAAATCTACTTTTCGAATGTCCTTTGCTTCTCTCCTGCTCCTTGAAAAGTGCAATAAAAAGCTCCTTCCTCTATGTAAATCTCCTTTTGATTACAATGACGTTTTAATGGATCTCTCTCTCTGCCGCTCGATTGCTTGGAAAGGCTGACAATTTATACAAATAGGGATACAGATTTGATAAACAAGATAAAGTAGGCCTGAAAATCTCTTATGCTCGCGAATCGAGAGATGCTACGAATAAGGACTTCAAAAGGAAGAGCGTGAAGAAGACTTAGTTTTAGAATCCAATTAAAGAATAGCTCTCGGCATTTTTTCGTGTTTGAATTTGCTATATTTTCCATTCCTTTCTCAGCTAATGCATCACCCGCATTGCTTTGTTCCATGTCGAGAAACCTATTTTTTATTATGCGCTGCCTCAGGTTGTCGCGTATGACTGCAAGTTAACTATATGATTTATTTGCCTCTGAATTATACTACGGATTTCGAAAATAAATTGAGGCTCACTCGAGGTATAAATCATATTACTGAATGGAAGTCCCAATGACACAAGACTCAGGTATAGAAATGAAAATATAAACCCTTTTCGAAACACAATATTACGAAGATCTAGAAAGCCTTTCAAAATAAACAATGATGGGAAAATGATGGCAATGCTCAGGCAAAGACAGATATTAATGTTATCTACAACTTTTGTGAACTGTTAGAGAGAAAGCTATCTTTAACTAGTAATGGAGAAACTGTATAAGTTGTTTGTATTTGGCGTAAAAAACCGTTTAATGAATGCATAGATACTTTGAAATTTGAAAATTTGGTTCACCCAAATACGTTAATTTATTTCTATAACAATCAAAAATTTAAAAAACTCTCTCATGTCTCATCTATATCAGCAAAATTTCAACACAACCAACGAAGATGACAACATGCGTTCGGCTCGAAGCATCAGATCTCCGACCCTCAACACTGGTCGTTCGGTGAACACTGCAGATTTATTATCTCCAAGCCCTATTCAGACCAGAAATGTTGAAGATATAGAGTCCTATCTTTTGAGTGATGAGAAAGATGCTTTTCGTTCTCCAGTCCAGAGAAGCAATATCCGATCTCCAGATGCCCATAAGCAGCATATAATGCCACCAGGTATAGATCGTATGAGTTTATCAAACTAACAATTTAAGCTCAAGAGAACAAAATTCCTTATCGAGGTGAACAAGCAATTGAAGAAGAACACTCTCTGTAAATATTTCATAAGCCAGACTTACCTTACAATGATTAGTGAGGTTGAAGAGCATGAAGAACCGAGAGACCTAACTCAACTGAAAAGTAATCGGATTGAGGTTGCGTGCAAATAGCTAATACGTTTTTAGGTCCTGAGTATGAAGAACATTCGCACAACGAAGACAGTAATCTTGAGAGATATGAAGGAGGTAATCTTGAGAGATATGAAGGAACTTATTCATTTGTCGTGCAAATACTAGTCAACACAGACTCTGATAGAAAATCTCAAAAGTCTGAGCCAGCAATGCGTTTAAGCAAAATGAAAGAAGAAGAGGCTTCTGAAGCATACGAAAACAGGTAGAAATGGTTGGAAATCTTAGAAAGAGCTCAAATTTCTTTCTCTCTCTAGGCGAAGAGAACTTATGAATTCACTCCTGAAAAAAGGAAAGATGAAAAACTCAAGAAACAATTCTCGACAGAATTCAAACACGAAAGAGAATAATCCAGATTTCGTTGTTTACAATGTTTCGTGCAAGAAAAACCTGAGCGTCAATAATAGTTTCTCAAGTTGTTCCTCAAAGAAAATCGAACCCTCCAAATCACAAAAGCAAAATCAAAATCCCACTCGCAGACCCTCTCAACCAAAGGCTCGCTCAAATAATAAACCAGTGCCTGAATCACAGAAATTTAAACCTGATTTGAGAAAGAATAAATGGGCACAAAAGCAGAATTCTGTACATGATACCTCAGATAACAGGATCACCACGAAACCAGCATATTCGGTCAGTACTACAAACATGAATACGAATTTTGCTCCAAATCGCCAACGCCAAGAAGAGCAACGCCTGTATAAGCCCATCTTGCAGACTGAAAAAGAAGATCCTAAAACTGCAGAGTCAAAATTCATTCAAGACATCAGGAAACATAAGAATGCAGTATTGGAAGATATTGATGGACTAGATGCTGAGATTTCAAGGTAGCACACAGACATCTCAGGATCTTCGGTTAACCGAATTTTCCACCACAATAGGCTGGTTGCAAGAGACGACCGTTCGACTGCAAAGGATTCAGGCTATAACAGCTATATGCATAAAAGAGCTACACAAAGAAGAAGTCAGACGCCAACAGCGGGTGAGAGGATCCTCCAGACACCTTTCACAACGAAATCAGAGAAAGAAACTCCAAATCGTTCGCGATCTTTCCGAAAGGAGCGTTCATTCTCAGTTGAACAGTCTGAACTAAAAGTAAAGTGATTTTGACTGCTCAATCCAAGCTGATCCTGTTTCATAGGTCCAATTTAAGAGTCCAGCAAATGAACGAGAAAAAATCCACAAAATAAATCAGCTCATGCAAGCAAAGAGAGGTGCAGCTGACCAACCATCCTACATTAGGAAAATTGAAGATGAGCAAACAGAATTTCCTGACGAATCGCTTCTCGGAGACTTGAATAAATCATATGCAGCTTTGAACCAGAAACAGTATAAAAACCGAGGCGAATATTTATTCGAGCGCGGAATGGTGCAACAAAAGACTCGAGAGATTCTTCACCGAAAGAGCCAAGAGAAACGAGAAAAAGAAGAGCTAAAACAATGCACTTTCAAGCCTGCTGTAGGACCGCATGCTCAAGAAATAATGTAACAACTTTGCGACTATAATTAGTAATTTTTCCCATCATCCGTAGACAACCAGATATTGCCCTAAGAACTAAACATTGGCAGCAAATACAGAAACAAAGACAGGCCCAACATGAGGTAATACTTAATAAAATCAATTATAGAGCTAACGTACATCTTCTACTTATTTAGAAAGAGAAAGCATTGAAAGAGTTGAAAGGTTGCACGTTTTTCCCTAACAATGCACTCCAAAAAAATAAACTGGAGAAATTCGATCCCGATGCCTTTTATAAAAGTAACATCGAGTGGCAAAAGAAAAGAGAAGCCAGCAAAGAAGCACGCCAAAATGAAATTTTAAAACAAATGAGAGCAACCGATGCTGACACTTCTCGACAGTACTCCCAGAGGCAATCCCAGTTAAATCAATCTATGGATACTCCGAAGGATAGAGAGAGGGATGTAACTGCAAATTTCAGCAACAACAAAGCCAATCGATCAGGTGGACAACACAATCATATAAGCGATAGGAGCGACTCTCGAGGAAGACAGATGTCTCGAGTTGGTAGTGACACTCAATTAAAAAGTGACTCGAAAAGTCGAGCTGGATCCCAAAGAAGACCAGATCGCTCTGCGAGCAGCAGATCAGCACAAAGAAAGCGCAGTCGTTCTAATTCTTTTGATCAGAAGCGAGAAGATGTCTTTACGAGACTTTCTTCACCTCACACAACAGACAGAAGGTAGTCATAGAATATATTATGAAGCTACAATTATCATCTGTCTTGTTAGGCAAAGAAACAGATCTAAAAGCCCTTGTCAAGGTGGGCAACAAAGCCCAAGTACTCTTGGCGCTATAAAAAAGTAAGCATCCTTTTTCAATTATGCAAATCTCAAACCATTATAATAAGGAACGCATCTCCCATCAAAAACCAAATCCTGGAATCTTTCGGACTCTTTGAACATTTGCATGGAGTCATTAGTTCAAAGTTGGTAAAAAGAGTTAATTATACACAAGAAATCTCATGGTTTATCTTATCCAGCAAAAGGAAGAAAAGCGCCAAGCTGAATATGGCTATAAATCTGAGAAACAACTCGAGACAAGCCATACTAAAAGCGTGAGGGATATCCATTCAACTCGAGATGATTATAAAGAAAACTACACCCCAAACCAGGTTTCGAATTTCAAAGAGATTTGATCTATTAATTTCTATGAAAAATTAGGTTGAGCCATCTCTGAGAAACGTTTCTAAAGAATTCCAGAGCGGATCATTCAGTCGAGCTCGTCAATCGAATCAAAGAGACAGCCAACTTCCACTATCAGAAATTCCTGTGTCATCATTACATAATTATTCAGAAACAAATGTTCAAGACACCTCCCAAAGCATAGTCGTGAAAAAGAACAGATACTATCTCGAGAGCAAACCGCTAGTTGATAATTTCTCAACTAAAGGCCAGACCAACTATACCCGAGATCAGAATACTTCAAGTTTTACAGAAGCTTCACAGAGGCAGGGAGGCTCTATTAAGAGAAGAGAGAGGTCCAACTCTGTTAAAGGAAGACAAAAAGTTGGATTTTCTCTTCCGTCAGAAGGAATAGAAAATTACATCACTCCAAATCGGACATTCGAAACTAACCCATCTCCTCAACTAAAATCACTTGAAGATCCGTTCTGTAATTCTAATTCCTGTGTGTGTTGTCTTAAATATAACAATTTGACTAGCATATAAACCTGCAGAGAGCAAAGCTAGAAACACTGGTAGCAGTAAAACAAATGTCGGAGCATTGAATCAGAGTCTTGAGTCGAAGTATCATGAATTACTAAAGCAAGTTGGAATGGTGACTTCGCAACTGGAAAAGGTGAAATCAGATAATCGTAACCTTCAACGAGATATCGGGAACATTCGCACCCACAATTACCAGAGCTTATATTCTTAGACCATGGATTTACTGTTTGAAAGCAATGACATTTATATTTATTATCCAGACGCAAACTTATATGTATGATTTTTATCCATATTTCCAAAAGTTTAATGTCTTTTGATTGATATATTTAAATTGTGATGCCTATCTCCAATATCACTTGACCGTGAAACAAAGTTATGAACTATACTTTTCAATACAGTTCAAAGCTCTATGGATATAATGATATGTATCATCTATTCTTGTAAAATGCAACATTTGATGTTTTTTTGATTCTTAATCAATATTATACTCAAAGTAATTTCAACAAGGATATCTGCATATGAAGGAAAGGTTGCAGACGCGTATTGTTGGTGCCCAATCGATGAAAAAGAATTATTGCCACTTCTCTGATCTGATATATTATTAACGAATTTAATTAGAACATTTCAAATATTCTGTAGTGCTCGAGAAAGAAAATGAGACTTTTATTCCTTAAAATCCTTTTTAAATTGATAGATAGCTGTTTTCATTAAGCGCGCTCAGAATTGGACCCTTGTGACAAATCCAATTTGTAGAAAGAACCATAACGGGTTCGTTATATATTGGAGTTCCCATGTATCAAAAAGTAACGTAGCATGTAAAACATGCCATTATATCCCTTCCCAAAAGTTAATCTCCCTGAGTAAGATTCTCTATATTCTCATTCTGAAAGTATGAAGCTTTCTCTCCCACTGTCCATGGAGATTATGCTATCAAATTTTCAAGAAGTGAGGATTTTGGATGACTTAATCGACGCAATAAAACCTATTCGATTACACACTATATCAAGGTGAATGGACTATAATTTTAAGTAAACAAATTCTCAAAAAAAGGGAAAAACTCTCTCGCAAATGAACTTTGACAGAACAATCGCTTTCATTAACAAGACTGGTATCGTACCCATCCTTTTCTAAGTCAATAAACTGGTTTCTAGAGGGTCGCGACAAATTCTGCAAACAGATCCAATACGCTTGCAGGTTCTTGAAGTGGGCTTTGAGAAACCACAACAAGGAGACTGTTCAAAGATTGGATGCGCTATTCAGTACCTAAGATTCTTCTTCACCTTTGGCTGATCGCCTCTAATTTTAGCAAATATGGCCACCGCGAGAAAGCTCTTCCGTTTGTTCAAGACAGCTAACGAGTATCATAAGATTCTCGCGCTTCTTTCCAAGGGATCAGATGACGACTTCGACCTTTACATGAATATTCTTAATAGAATATTCTTTGGAGCCTATTGGATCTTCGACAACCTTACGGTCCTCAGTGCAATCAAATTCCTCAAGTATGATAAAGCGAAAATGGCGAAGAACGCTTCATGGTGCTGGTTCTTGGCTCTGTTAGTCGGACTGATCTTGTATCTCCGCAATCTCATTTATGAGAGTCACAATGCCATCACCCTTGAGAAAGCGATTCAAGATGCAAATGCTAAGGAGAAAGGCGAGGACATTGAGAAGAAGAATAAAGATCTCGCTGCTGTGAGAAAGAAGAAGGTGGATCTCTGGTTGAATATTGCCAAAACTCTTGGTGATATGATCACTGCCTCTCAAGGCGCTGGAATTCCAAAAGCTCTCATTGGCCGTGAATTCAACGATGGTGCGATCGGAATCGGTGGATTCGTGTCTGCAACGATTACTAACTACCAATTATATTAGGCTTATTTCATTTATTTGGATGTCATCTCACATACACAGTTATGATGTCTGATTTTACCTAAGAAGGAGTTGTTTTATAAATATCTCTACTGAATTCATTATAAGAGAATAGTCAAACATGAGGGAAACCCATTTATGTATAGATTTGGGATAATTCAATACTTTTTCACTGGAATTAGTGTGTATCAAACCTTAAACAAATGATACACTTCTTTAATCTGTGGGTAGAAATTTTGAATGCATCAAAACTAAAAGAAATTGTTTTATTCTGTAGGATTGGAAAGTAAATTTCAGATATTCAACTGCATTTTCCTTCACAGTGAAATATAACGAGTCGATTGATGAGTCAATAGATCCCACAATTCGATATAGCAATCACAAAAAATTTAGGGGTAAAACTAAAAGGAATTAGTTATTAACATGCTTGGCGTATTCCGAAGGATAATATTTCTGGCATAATGTCATCAGGCGCTTAATAGATTGGAGGTATTTTCTTTGAGTTTCATCATTCAAAATATCTAATGGATAAAAGTCATTAGTATTGCACTGCAACATTTTTCAAAGTTTACGTGCCACTTGAGAGCTGAAAATCTTAGAACGTCCAGATCTTTCGTGAATACCGACCATAGTAACTCCCATTGGCCAAGGTGCATTACCAATAGCAAGTTCCAAATATTTATCGTGAGCCTAAGAGAGAAGTCAGCTTTCTCTTTATTAGAAAGAGCATTATTTACCTTGACATACTCTCCTAAGATACAAAGGTGAGCTATATGGTAAAGGCTGTCCAGTATCTCATCATTGAGGTTCTAAAATATGACATTAAGCCGACAATAAAACAAGAGTCAATTTACTTTCGCTTTTAAAAGTTCCAGCAATGGTTTGATATTTCTTCTGGCCTGTCTGTAAATACCTAAAACAGTTTTGCCCTCCAAACTATTCTTTTCTTCTTCCGACCGTTGCTGAATTAATAATACTTAAGTTCCAATTTTAAAACTAGAACAATTTACATCAAGTTCCCTCTCCCAATCCCTCAATATTCTTCGAATGAAATAATAAACATCATCATACTTTTCTTCTTTTGAGATATTGGTTGCAAAGCCAATCCTTTTACGTACACGAGTATCCATGGCCTCTAGTTCCTGCTTGTATTGCTCTCGCTTATCAAATATTTTTTCAATCTTCTCTTCCTCCAGCGTCTCGTCAGCAACCTCAACCATGCTTTTGAATTCTCGATCACTAATCGTCATATCTTTATGGAAAGTATTTCCTTCTCGTTTAAGTCCTTCATCAATTCGCTCGTTGGCTATTTTTTTCAGTCTCTCATACCTCTGCCAATCAGTCTCACCAAAGTAAGTAATCGGTTGCTTGAGCGCTCTGAGTCTCTTGATGACTTCCTCCTTTTTGATTGGAGGTTCACCTTCATTTTCTTGGTGCTCTGTAGAGGCGCCGTTTGCATCGGCTAAATTAATTTGCTTTTTTGGACCGCTGATAGGGTCTTTCTGAACGAATTTTTTTGGTAAGAAGTTTTCGATAAACTCCTGCGTTTCGGCAATTCTTTTCTCTCGAGCTTCGATTTTCTTTTTTTCTTCCTCTTCCTGTTGCTTAAGATATTCTTGCGCCTTTTGAGCCTCTAAATCTGCAGCTTTTACCCATTTTTGTGAGTCAGATTGTGTCACAAGCTCTTGCTTTTTCTTTGCTAAGAGGTTCTTCAATTGATCCATCAATAAAATAGGAAATTATTTGAATTGAATATTAGGAGGAAATCGAAGCACTAATAGTACGAGTTTATTCTCTTATTTATGAAAATCTTGGATTGGACTAAAGAGACCGCGAGTTCGATATGCATTTGATAGGATTAGATCTCAATTGATCATCTTTGATGAGCGAGAAATAGGCATTTCAATTACGAGTTTAAGAGGGAGAGCAACACTCGGTCAGTATGCCATTATGGTAATTCTTGCTTGAAATAGCTTCAAAAAAAATAATGAAAAAGTAAAAGAGACAGCAATTTTATCAGAAAGGAGTTAGTGCTCACTGTCTTGAAATACAATTCATAATACAACATTATCTTTTTTCATAAAAATTAGATACATCAAGTGTACTTGGAACTTTGATCCTTGTTCATCAAACCAACTCCTGCTTAACAATCTTTCTCTTTCTGTGAATATAATCTCATTTCAAAAGAAATGATATTGAAATCATCATTAATGAACCAAAGTACGCGAATCTAATCGATTGGAAATGAGGGAGAGTGGCCGACGTCGACCAAAATGTTAAATTTTCAAGAAGCTTTTTAATGTCTTTTTCAGTAATAACTTTGTGCTTTTGGCAATGATCAGATTATGAATCTAATTAAAGACAGATCCTTCTGAGTACAGCTTTATAAAAGTTTTATACTTTATTAAGCGTCTTCAGTCCAAAAAAGTTTTTTCCTGAACAAGCAAAATGGAAGAAAAGCCAACCAATGCCCAAGTCATTGCCATCCTCGGAAAGACTGGTAAGCTTCAGATACCACCCAGCTCCATTTCCGCTCATTTTCTTTCTTTCTTGCATCTGAAATCTCATTTCAAAAAATTTATTTAGGTTCTCGTGGTGGTATCACTCAAGTCAAAGTCGAATTGATGGATACTGAAAACAAAAGAGTCTTGGTCAGAAACGTCAAGGGCCCCGTTAAGCTCGGTGACACCCTTTCTCTCATGGAGTGCGAAAGAGAAGCCAGAAGATTGAGATAATCAGTTTAAGAGCACGATTTCAAAGGTTATCTGATGTTAGACATTATATCATTCATCGTTTCATAATGTTTACCGTGTTTTGCTTATTCTCGCTCACTAGCGATGAATAATTCGTTTTGAATCCCATCTCGAAAAACACCTTTGGTAATCTCAACAATCTTTGTCGCTGGTAAAAGTAGACGAACCTTGCACTTAAAGCTTGATTAGAAAATGTGTTGTAGCCTTTAGCTAGCTAATCCATGATCAGCTTTGAAATTTTTTTCTGCATAATAACAATATTGTTGGATAAAAGCCCAAACTTTTCGATCCTAGAGAATCCAATTACGGCACTATTTGCCGATGGAAAAAAAAAAAGAGAGCCCGACTTAGGAGTTTTGTATAAGTGTCTCTCCTTTTTAGGAAAAATCAGAATGAAATAAAATCAGAGAAAAAGTTATCATTTCATTTGATGAGATATACTAACGAGTCAACAATGGACAATGAATGTATTTCACCGAGGCAGTCCAGTCCAAGCCTGATACTAAGCTCTTTAGCTTGACTACAGCACTGAAATTTTGCAACAAAAAAATTACTAAATTTGTGAAAAAATGAAAGTACAGCACCAATGAACCCATTGAAAGATACTCACTTACTCAAGGCAGCCCAGCCCAGAGCTTTAGTTACCAAAGAAATTGCTATTGAATATTTTGCAAATCTAGCCTGATCTCCACACGCGTTATAAAATTCTCCCCTGCAACTAAATTTGTTAAAATTACATAGAGGAAAAATATTCGGACCTTTCTTTCCCTATTTCCTGAAGTATAAATTAATAGCAAGCATCCCGCTTCAATCAAATTTTCCTTGAGCAATGAGATTTGAAGAAAGATATCAGTGATCTTCTTTAATGTTTCTTCTTCTTCGAAACATAAAATAAAATGAATACGTTAAGGATATGAAAGTTAAAATTTATTTGGATGTGAGTAAAGTGAAATATTTAGTGAAATATTTTTGGCCATCTTAATCTAGATCTCCCAGAACATATGCAACGACCAAGCTCCTCATTGTAAAAATACATTAACCTCTCAGAAAGTAGATAGATATTATTGATGTTGCGGATTATAGGAGCCAATAGAGGTCCGTAAATCACCATGCATAGAAGAATAGATTATCGATCTGAGGCAATTACAGACTCGCTTTGATCTCTTACCACTGCAGGAAGACGCTGAAAGCGTGCTTGTGTAATCCGTGCTCTGTATTCATCAGAGATTTCTTCACATTTTTGAGACCAAGCAGTTTGTTGGTTGCTGCTCGGGATGCACTCTTTCCACATCCTTTCGATGTCCATAAAGCTAGCACGTTTGAGGTCACCAACAATCGAATCGAACTTGCTTGACATAAGGATTGAGTTATGAGAAGAAAATAGTATTATTATTATCAAAATCGATTTCCGGTATAAATACTCCATAAAAGAATCATGTGTTAAGCTTTTGGCTGTTAATTTCGCTCTTTATTAATTAGTAAAAAATTCTACCGGTATACCAGGCTATTTTTAACGAAATATATTTATTCATAATACTTCCATTCGAGCGCCAATGAATCTATTATAATAGCCAAACGAAGGTGTTGCCGTTTGAATCATTTTGTCTTTTGAATGCTAGGCTAACTATTTCAACTGCATTTTTTAGAGAGGTCCGATTTTATTCTAATTAGGGTCTTAGTTTCTGGATAATAGCTCTGGAATTCATAACAAATGATAACTGAGTAATGATAATAACCCGATAGTGAGATGGTAGTAAATACCTCTATGTAATAGGTGATTAAAAAGACAGACAGTATATATGAGCAATATGTGGAGAAATGGCATATTAATAAGAAAAAATAGCGATTAAACTTCTTCTTGAGAGACCTCAATGTGCTTGATTTCTTCTGCATGAGCGATCTCTGATGACGTCGCCATGACTGTCTTTTCAGGGTCACTATCAATATGTACTTCCTCCATTTCAATCATTTCGACAGTGGCTCCTCTCATTTCACTGCTACTAAATAAGCAAGGATAATTTTGATACACTGCTTTAACGAGAGAGCAAATTACTGTTTCATCGCAACCACTAATCTTAAAACTTGTAGGATATATCGAAGAGAGAGCACCATCATAGGCCAGGTTGTTTGCTCTATTTCTACTGTTTGGCTTTGATAATTAAATAAAGCAAGCTCATTGATCAATAGCTATTACTTGATAGTTTCTCTTGTAATGTATCCAACATAGAACAAGACTATCGCAAAGAGCATCACAAGATCGATGACATTCCATTTATTGTTGAAGAATGTCTGTATTAGTTACAATTTCAGCATGATAATAACAAAGATAACCATACCTTCTTCAAAACAACAAGCCGCAACGCAATTTCGGCCGTTATTAATAAAAATAGAATTGGTTCCACGACAAATGCGATGGCGTCTACTCGGCTAACAAAGAAGGAGGTTAAGAATAATCGTGATCACGTTGCTTACTAAGCTTTGAGGTCTTGATATATCTAAATGAGTTTTAACGGAAGGTAATTAAATCAAAAGTTACCCATATGATCATAAAAAGCGTGACGATAAATTGTAGGCCCAGAAAATACTTGTAACAGTTGGTAGTTCGTATGTAGTTAGCAAAGTAGATGAGATTCATGTCTTGGTAGTAAGTTTTTGGTTCTATCTTAGAAAATGGAAAATAAATTTAAAACAGTAAAGCAAAATCGCTTCCAGTATAAAATATTCACGAGTTGATACCGTTCTCTCGAATTCTTTATAAAGAAGCGTATTAACGAAATCTAATTTCAGGCAAATGGGTAATTATTGTGGTGCATGGGAAGCCATTTTGACGATAAAGTACTTTGAGACCAATTATATGAGTCAGGGTGGAAAAGATTGATTGAATCCATGCCATTTTTCGAGTCTAGCTTTGGATTTAGAATTTGCTAAAAATAGTGTGATGCAAGGCCTTGGAGATACTATCTATTCATTCTGGATGACATTCAGTAAATAGAAGAAAACAGAATATTTGCAGGCTGACTAGCTTCGAGAGAACGTTGCCTTATTTTCGTGCATTAATATATTTTAATACATTTTGAAACTTACAAACAATCAAATGTATTGAAGAGAAAGAGTGCAACAATGAAATTCCCTACTCTCTCGATTAAGCTTACAAGTCGTTTATCTGATTGAGCCCCCTTTTCTTTAACTCTTTTTTTTTTCTCCTTCTGTTGCTGAAATATGATGATGAGAAACCAGAATGCATCCGACCTCAAGGCTACATGAATCAAAATGAAGCTTCTTCATAAGTTGAGAGGAAAAAAAAAAAACACCGTTGCTATCATTTCTACAAGACTACAAAATATGCCTAAGATGGCGAATTTAGAAAAGTCGAAAAATCATTCAAAAATATCAAGCTATGAAGAAACAAAAACAACGTTTAAATGCTATGCTGCGCGGATGGAACAAATCTCAGATCGCTCTTCATTTGGTTTATGAATGAATTTTTTGTGTTTTAATTTATTCAACATCAGAAGTAAAAGAATCCATTAATCAAAATTGGAATCAACACACGTAGCATCCCACGCCACAGCCATGTCATAAAAGCTGCTCGAGTTGGTTGAAGAATAATACACATAGTAAAGAGCAGACTCCTCTCTTTCTTAATCATTAAGTCAAAAATCAGTCATATTCACAACTTATTTCTGGCCATATGATGTTAGCAAATTTTCTTTTTCATAATTTACCCTTGATTGGTACTTCACATTTCAACACGTCCTAATTGCTGGCAAATTAACTAATCCCCGGGTCTCATTGCCGAATATGATAAATCGAGGTCTGGAATTTCACATTCTGATGATCGAACGATCGATCGAGCACATGCACGCATATAGATTATTGATTCTTGTTGTTTTACTGGATCTGTGAGATAAACGACTCTTTATCAATTTCTCAATAGTTAGCTCAAGAATATCAAAAACTTTTATTCTAATAACCTCCCTCTAGAACATTTTTTCTCTAAAAAACGACATAAATGGAGACTGCAGATGAAATAAAAGTCGTATTTCTTGGTTCATCAGGTACCTTAAATATCTTTGAGATCGATCAATCTCTCCAGGTGTCGGAAAAAGCAGCATCTTACAAAGATTTGTGACAGGCGCCTTCTCAACCGAAATTCAAGCGACCCTGGGCGCGAGCTTTATCTCGAAAAAGATGACTGTCAAGGATAAAACTGTCAAGTTTCAAGTAAATAATCTTTCAACGCAAATAACCTTAGCAATTTCAGATTTGGGATACAGCAGGACAAGAAAAATATCATTCTATGTCACAGATGTACTATAGAGGTATATTTCAATCTTAATCCGGCCAGAAAGTTCATCTTATTCGATAATGTGCAGATGTTGGAGCAGCGATACTTGTATTTGATGTAACGGATCCTCAAAGCTATGCGGATATGATAAATTGGAGAGCAGAACTATTAGAAAAAGGACCTCCTGGGATAGGTTGGACCTTTCATTTTCCTGGTATGCTAACTTTGAACTAATTAGTCGTTGTTATCGTGGGCAATAAGACAGATTTGCTTCAGAAAAATGACGATGATGATGAGTTAAACGATATAGTGAATCCTACAGCTAAAAAATCTGTAGATTTAAAGAAAGCACAGCAGTATGCAGATGTAAGATGACGATTATGCGATAGAATGAAATGAAATTTTTAGGAAATGGAAGCAGTTTTTGTGACAGCAAGTGCGAAATTTGGCAAAGGAATTCAGGTAAGCCTCGCATCCTAGTAGGAAATAAACTTTAACTTTTTCGCAGGAAATATTTACGTATATTGCAGAGAAGGCTAATGTGAAGCCTAAAGATAACAAAGAGCAAATATTTCTAGCCGATGAGACTCCAAAGCCGCAAAAGAGCTACTGCTGCTCAGCTAAGCAAAAATAGGACTAATAAAAAATTGAACTAATTGCATTTTATGTAAGTATTAGACAACTTTGTCTGAATTAGATGTTCTTTCGCCTGTAGAAAGTACTAGACGAGATTATATAGGATCGTTATCCCGTAGGATAGGACTTCTGGATGTAAGTCAATAAATTCATATTCTTCAAGGCAATTTTCATTAAAATTAACTGCCCTCAGAGCTCAATAAAACATAGCAATATGGCTAGTTTTGTCCGAGTTTGAGATCAATAGAGAGAGATTTTCATTTAGCTTATATTAATAGGAAAGTTATTAACTTGAGGAGGTTTCCGCATGGAAATGCTCTGTCCCAATTAAGTGAGAAGTTTATCTCTAACCAATTAAGCCGTGAGTTTCAGCGCCACCATTTTACCGATTCATGATGTCAGTCGTTTGTTTTTTTTTTCTCTTCCTGAGAGAAGAATTCTTTCTAAGAGAAATTGGTAACAATTATTCGAGTATTCTCTCATCCCTCCGAGAGGAGGTGTAAAATTACAATTTCACTTTCATGAAATCCTTCGGGATTAGTGATATAGTTTTCTAATGAATATTATTAGGAGGAACTTTTTTATATAAGTTGATTAATCGCAAAACGCTCCTGATTACAATAGAGTTAAAATAAATTGTTTGATTCGGCTAATAAAAGGGAAAAATGAATAAAGGAGATAAAAACCCGCTGGACCCCCTCAACAGGACCAAGTAAAAGCTCTTCTCATACATCATGACTTACAAACTTTCAGAATCGAGATCGAGAAGATTAATTCAGCTGAAAATTTCAATAAATACATTAAAAACAAAGAAAACGTCGATTCTTTATTAGCATTGACATACAGAGGCGAACTTCCTTACACCAAATGCAGATGGAGCTTATGGAGGAAGTTCCTGAAAGCCATCCCTGATGGCACTGAGGCTGAGATTAGAAAGTCTGTGAAAACTGCTCGAGATTTCTATAAAGAGAAATTAGCCTCGTACAATAATGCCAGAGCCAAAAAGGCAGAAATGGATGATCCCCTCTCTCGTGGTTCCAATGTAGCAGAAATTCTCATTGGCAGAATTACTGACCTTTCAATAGAATACCTGGAATGAAGATGCTGACCTTAAAAACTCGATCAAAATCGATGTAGACAGAACGTAAAATATTTGTTATGAGGGTATGCACTAACTATTCAATCGATTAGCTACCAGGAAATTGAGTTTTTCACGAATCCAGCTGTTAAAGAGGTTCTCAATAACGTGCTCTTTGTTTGGTCGAAATTGAATCCAAATCCTTCATATCGTCAAGGTAAGCAAATCAAATTTTAGCACTGAATTATAGCTCAATAAAAAAATAGGTATGAATGAGCTCGCTGCGGTTTTAGCCTGGGCATGCTACCAAGAAAGTGTTGAAGTTACTGACGAAAAGTGAAAACAATTTTGAGTTGACTATTGTCTAATTGGAGCTTGTATTTAGGGAGACTGAGACTGACCTATTCAAATTTTTAAACAATCAAACTTACGCAGAAGCTGACATTTATGCCACTTTCTCGAAATTAATGGCTGTCGGCCAGAAAGATATGTTCGATAATAACTCACCTGCGAAGAACAATCCAACATTGGTCGAGTTGATGGTAATTTGCTTCCTCTCCTTGTTTTTTTATGTTAATTGACTTCACCAGAAACCAAAAATAAAAGCTCTGAATTTGATCATTTCTGGACTCCAACCAGATCCTTCGAAGCCAGCTTCCGCAATTTTATCTCGAGGAACATTGATACAAGAGTATTGGCTTGAAATTGCCGATGAAGAGCTTTACAGACATCTCAAGAGACTGCGTGTTGAGCCTCAAATTTACGCTCTGTAATTAAATTGATTGTGACGATCGTTTAATCGGCATTTATATTGCTCTAGTCGATGGATTCGATGCATGCTTAGTAGAGAATTCAAAATGCCAGAAGCGATGCTTTTGTGGGATGTGACTTTTGCTCACTACTACTTCAATAATCCTAAAGCCACCATATTCGATATGTTGGACTATTTGGTGCTTGCAATGCTTCAATTCGTCAGAAAAGACCGTAATCCTATTTTTCCCGTCACTGTTGGTTAAAATTACTCCTTCATCAAGTACTCAGCAAAGATGACGGCGGCTACTGCCTCCAGCGATTGCTGAAGTATCCTCCTGTCGAAGATGTTTCTAAAATCATCAGTCTCGCCATCAGCTCTCGAGGTAACCTACACTTAACGCGAGTGCTGTTACAATGCCATAATAATAATTATTAGAAAAAGTACTTGCTGCTGAAGCTGCAGAATCAGCGACCCAAACCGAAAAGAAAGATCCATTAGGTACCACCCTCTTCACCAACACCTTCTCCAGGCCGAATCAAAAGACACTACAAGACGATTTCGATCCTCTCAGCACGAAGCCAAAACCTACAACAACCAAACCGCAAACAACCAGTATGGATAGTGCTCCTATCTTTTTCAACGCAGGGTTTAGCAAACCTTCAACCAGCAGCGGAACGAACTCAAACTCACCCACTCCAACAACGACCTCCAAAACCACCTCAACTAAAACTCCTAAATCGGAGGATCCGCTCAATAGAGATGTAACTCTACCACATTACGTGAATAATAAACAAACTTTAAATAATTAGGTGCCTCATTCACATATTCATAACTCTGCAAGCACACCGCAGCTCCACTCTAAAGAGAACGGCACAGAGGATGAAACCACCAAAGCTATTTCTAAGATTAAAGACGTAATTGGAACTCTCGAAAAAGAATTGATCTCGTAAAATCACGAACTTATTGATATATTTATATCATGATTAACACGCTTTTAGACAAAAGAATACTAACTTGGAATACTCCTTGAAGGAGTTGAAGGCTGCTGTTGTACTTTTGCAAGAGGCTAAAACTCAGAGAGAGGCTCCAATAAAGAGCGGACATCTTTTTGAAAACCATCTTACCTTCAAGTAAGGTAGATGAGGAGAATGCTCTGAATCACAAGATTCCTACAAATTACATATTTTCTCGTCAAAAAAATTTATGGTTAGTTGAAAAGATAGTTTAGGGAAAGAAATATGCTGAATGAATTCCATATCTTGAAATCGTACTAAATAAAGAACCCTGAATGGATGGTTACACAGTAAAGAGAAATAATATCACAATGCATAATTGAAATTGCAATAGTTAGGCTTAGCTGGGAGACTTATGTGAACAAAAACTCTACTTACGAAATGAATTCGGTTTATTATTATTCGTTTTCCGAACATCTCATAATTTCAAAGCTTTGTGCTCTGAAATACTTATGAATTTAGCTCCAAGAAGTTAATTTGCATACACACGTAAGATTTTTTATTGAACTATATATAAGCCAAAGAGATTTAATTTAAGATACCAGAAGTTGTTATCGAAGGATACATTCGACTATAATCAATTATTCAAAAGTTCAGTTTCTCTGTTAAATGTGAGCTGTCGAAAGTGTTCGGCTGGCTGTTTGGCTTGCAATCAATCTATATTTTTTTGATAATCATTAAGAAGAAGAAACTTTATCCTTAATTCACATCTTTCGAAGAAGAATAAATGAAGCAATGGTTCAATCTCTCTCTCAACTGATGTCCTATTGGCTTTTCGAAATTTTTAATCAAGGATTTTTGGTATATTAAACGGTTAATCCAGTGTTTCTGGAGTGGCATTAATCAATTAAAAAATTTGTAACTCAATATAACTCAATACTGATCAATAAATTATTAATGCAAGAAGTTCTTCATTCGCAATCCGAAGGCACTATGCTCAGCAAGCAACAGGTGGATTTTTCAGACGAAGATGATCTACTTGTAAAGTTGTTATCATAGCCTCCTTTAATTAGCTCTAGGCCGTCAAGGCTATCCTGGAAACGGCACCATCTAGGCGCAGCAAACAAGAACTCGCGTTCTTAAAAACTGCGTTCAAAAATATCAGCTATTTTAACGACATGCTCAATTCTATCGACGATGAGCTCCAAGAAACAATACTGCGAGAAGTCCGTATCGTCAAAGTTTCGAAGGCGAAGACAGTTTTCGAAGCAGGTGATTTAATGGTAATTTAGGTATGAAACTTTATCGGCATTTAGGTACAACGGGAAGGAATTTTTATATGCTATTGAGAGGATCTGTCTATATCCTGGCAAGGTCCGCTGTGAACAAGGTGATGAAACAGCATCGGAAAAAGATGAGTATCAAGCCGATAGTCGCGACAAAAAACATGGATCCTGACAGCAACACGGCGTCTCCAGGTCTTTCGGATTTCAATGGAGGAGGAGAGACTGGCCGTGAGAGCGCTTCTAATACGCCACGAGTAATCCCGAAGAGATCTATTTTCGATTCGAAGAAGGAAGCAATTATTAAAGTACTAGATATGAAAAATTCACCACGCGAGTCTTCGGTTGATGGGAGCATAGATGAGGGAATGGTAAGCCAAAAGGATAAAGGAATTTATCCTGAGAGTGTTCTTATGGCAGCCTTTCCTCATTACACACTCCTTGCCACTCTGACAGCACCTACTTATTTCGGCGAGATTGCTTTGAATACACAGCAACCTAGGTACATGCAAATTTGAAGCGCATCATCATTGACGTTTTTATATGGAAATAGGACAGCTACTGTAGTGTGCAAAGAAGAGTGCTACATGGCGACATTGTCGGGAGTAACATACAGCAGAATTCTGCGTAAAGCTGCAGTCAATAAAAACTTTTTGAAACTTTTTTCAGGGGAACATTACGAAGAGAAGCATAAAAATGAGATAGAGTTTTTTACAAAAGTTCCGTTGTTTGCAAATTGGCCAATCGCAAATTTGTCGGCAATTTTGCGAGGATTCGTAGAGAGGAGATTCTGCAAAGGAGATAGGATATTCAAACAAGGCACTGAGGCCAATTCGTTGTTCCTGGTCAAGTCTGGAGAAGTGGAGGTTGATTCTCCTAAATAAATCACAAATCTCTAAATTTTTTTCGATTTCAGCTGACTAAAAAGACCAAGTTTTATTCAAATCAAAAAGAAAGGAACCTGTTAATGCCTTTTGCTTTGAAACAGAGCACTTCAACGAAAGTGCCTTATGAACGAATGAATTCTGTGTGGAAATCCCAGATCGACTTCAAAAAAGAAATTCACGTATAACAAATGTTACTGGTAGAATTTGTAACCTCATCAATCAATCCAAAACAGGTAGCAATAATCGGCAAAGGGGAGGTCTTTGGAGATACTGATCTCGTTGCAGACGTTAGAAAGAGAGAGCATACTGCGATATGCTATTCGGCTAATGCAGAAGTGTATGAAATCGATAGAAAAGTAACTGCTATTTTATTTAAAAATGAATTTCACCTCATAACTAATTAGGTTTTCTTTTCCAATGCCACGAACCCTGATAAGCTCGTTCAAGAACTTAGAGACTATAACAACAAGACGCTCTGGCGAAACAATTTTGCAAAAGAAATCAAGCAACTAAACCTCACGAATGCCTCAGAGGTAGGAAAACCTGTGAAGCGAGAGAAAAAGGTCGACGATTCTCAAGCCCTTTCTCTAAAAAATAAAATCTCTGCACGGCTCCATATTGATGGAGAAATAGAGAATGTTATCCGCGAAAGAGATCCCCTCAAGTTGGAAGTCAATCCATCAAGTGTCGAAGAGATACGCCTTTTTGATAAAAAAGAAACTATTGCCCGCGATTTTTCGCATTTAAAAGGACGAGCTGATCCTTCAAAGCCCAAAATCTTGGGGCGATCTGTTAGCATCGATCAGTTGCAATCTCCTGTTATTATGAGTTCTATTACTGGCTTTGAGGAGCCATCCCACAGAGGCGAAGGAGGCACGGTTCTGCTCAAAGCTAACACCATGGTAGGATTAAGTCAGCATGGAACCACTTCTGCAATTAAGAGGGAAAATTCAATCGTTATTTCTCAGTCATATTCTCCAGAGAGATCTCAACCCTCAAAAATACTTAAAAAGAAATTGTCTCTAATCCATCTCCAAAGTGCGAGGACCAACTCAATATATTCCAGCTCGCGTAGTCTGACAAAAGGAAGCAGATCTATGTTACCGAGTGCCCGGGTATCTCCAAACAGCTCAGTCCTGGGCCCTCCTAGCTTATTCAATACGGAAACCAAAACCATAAAGACAAGTGCTTTTTCCATAACAGAGGCAGAAAAGGAAGGTGCGCTCGTTAAAATTCTCGACGAATTGAAAACAAAAGAGTTGTCTATTCAGAAAATTCATAAAAGGTTGAAAATCCCTGAGCTCATGTCGACGAAACCAAATTTCTATATTCATAAGCTCCAATCGGATGCAAAACCTGCGCCAAAGCATAATTTACGTTCTAAAAGCGTGGAAATCGCTGTCTATGAACTAACCGATGCTGGACACACTCCTTCTATCAATCCAACCATTGAAGGTTCCATACTCCCAAGAATTTTGCTTCCGAACACGAAGCCCACTCCAATAAAAACTCAGACATCTTCAACAACTTATTCAAAGATCCTACTTTCATTAGATCCTCCTAAAACGTCAGCGCGGAGACTGCATCAACAAATAAATAATCAAACTGACCCTATATTTAAGAAATAATGAGATATTTTTTTCTCATTTTTTGATTGCCAGAATCATATATAGTAGCAAGACAATCATTGTTTTTTTGTAAATGCCAGCCATTTTTTTTTCTCCATGCGACGCACAGTGATTGCGCCAATTTTGCTATGTCTATTTTTTCTGAAACATCCCTGAATAATGAAAAATTCGCTTTCTCTTTCTATTCAAATCAGTATTAAATTATAATATCAGAATAATTAAAAAAATTCTTTGGAAATTATTTTGAAGATTTAGGTTGGAAAGAGAGCAAGTGATAGTTCTCTGAAAAGTAATGGGTAAATTGAGATGAAGAAAAGTGAGACATTCAGCCAATTTATTTTTGTCTCAACCCCTTAGACAATAATGAAAATGAATTTGGTTAATTACTTACAAAATTGGATTTCATGGTAAAGGTTGATAACAATACATGGTGTTGAGTTTTGATTTTAATAAAGCGTAAATGGTAATGAAAGAGACGAATGCTTTATAAAACATGAAATAGGTTTAGTTTTGAAATGCTATAATATTGATAAGAAACAGACGGAAAAAGGTTTAAACTTAATGTGTTTATGAGAGAAAGTTTTAACCAAAAAATTTGTCTCCGATCGAAAAATTAATTTTGAAGAGTATAGTTAACTTAAAGAGCTGCTCACACATTAATTAAATTTTCAAATATACTCAATTAAAAAAAATCAAAGGGTATCTCATAGTACATTCTGTTCTACAGAATCCTTTCTTGGATGAATGCAAAAATGCTGTACTATGCCTAACTAATTTGAATTACCTGCCTGATTTTTTTTTTCATTCAGAGACAGTGCTTTTGTATTCTCCCTATAAATTACAGCCATACTCTCAAAACTCAAGGTCTTAGCCAGAATTGCTTTAGTACAATAATTTTCCTCATTTTTTCAAAACTTTGAATGACTGGTAGGTATGATTAGTGCAATTGATATTTTGCGTTTAAACTATCAAGCCAACATCTGAAAAAGAATCATCTTCAAAACTTCAGAAATGCAAAGGTAGGTCTACTCGAAATTATAGCGAAAATATTTAACTCACTATATCTAAGCTAAATTTACAAAAACACTTCTTGACTTTCTTCTGTATTTTTTTGGACAAGATTTTCAAAAGGGCTTCCATAGCGCCTATCGAAAGTTTCATTGAAATCTCAGAGGCAATAGTGGACAGAGACTGCAACCCAAACTTCGAAAGTTATTGGTCTCATATATTTTTGGCTATTGATGGAAGTATTTTTCTCAAAATTCATCATTAATGCATAAACAAACTTCAAGACGTTTATTCAAGTCCAAAAACTCAATCATCTTTGGTATCGCATACAAATAATTACCAATATTCGAATTGATATTCGTGAGAGTGCAAATATTGTTCTTATCTTTTAGGTTCAGAAAGATTGAACAGTTGTCTTTATATAAATACATTTTATCGATGCAGGTTATTCCAAGAAAAACATTTCTGTATGAATTCAAACGCCAAATATCCATTTGCGAATTTTTCTTACAAAATCGACGCTCAAGATGCTGTAGGCAAGAGCATGCCCAACTCCAAGTAACGTGCCGGCTGCCAGAGGAAAGAGGAAGTAAAACATCGTGTATTCTTTCCAATCTTTTGCTTCATATGACTTTTTGAGGAAGTAATCGAAGTCCATCTTTCTTTATTTTTATTGATTAAATCTATTTTGAAAATATTCCGCAGAGTCATTCAAGAAAGTGCTAGATAATGAGCAACACAAAACTATGGATTCAAACACTCTTCACAGAAATTGAGGGGTAGCCAACATTTTTCGAATCGTAAAAAGTGTCAATTTGTGTATTTCGGAAATAGGCAAGCTTAATCTCTTCAATCTTTCCAACTTTACATCTTGCTAAATAATCGGGATTATAGAGTCGCATTAAACTTTGTTTGAGGAGACAGAGTCATCTTATTGTTTTTTGCTTGCCATTCAATGTACCATTCCTCCTTTCAACCTTGATCAATTAAAACTGCGTGAAATTTTAATAGGATTCTGATTTTGAAAAGCAACCATTGGTAGTACGTTTGAACCTGCTTGTTATTATTTCAAATTCGGTTCATTCTCAAATTATAGTTTCTGAAACAAGAATCTTGTATTGATTTATATCACAGAGATGCATTCTCTTCAAAAATTGGCATTTTAAGATTTATTCTTATATCTAAGTCTTACTAACCATTTCAAACATGATGGTAGTTTCAGACTCACTCCGCGTTTCAGAAGCACGCTCTGTACTATCAATTCAGCTAACTGTTAAAGTTTTAATCGAAAATAGTGAGCTATACAGCCATAAGTTGGTTCAAAGCTCTTAGCTCTTGAAACACTGAATTTTTGAAGGATTACTTTGAGGGATAATGCTAATTGTTTATAAAGAAATCTCTTCCAGTTTTAGAGTGAAATTTTCAGTGCAGATAAGAGTCGTATGCGAATAAATTTGATTCTTAAAAGATCGCTGTGAGTCTATTCAATTTATAGATACTGGTTGAGAATTTTAATCTTTGCAAAACGCGAGTGGAAATATCCTCCATGACTTTAACTACACTGAAGTAAGACCAATTCTTTCTGTTTTGCATCATAGTAATAATACCATGTTAGTGAGCGTCTGGACAGACTCTCTAGATTGCTTGAGAAGACAGAGAAAGATGTTGGTGCTTTTAGAAAAACGAGAGATTTCACTCATCCACCTTCATTCTATGAAAAATCCGCTCGGGTAAGCATGCTCTAACAGCAGCCAGTTTAACCTATCAAAAAGGCACTTCAAATATATCATTTCACCACCCAAGAATTATGCCATGAGTTATTTACTCAAGACCAAATCGCCATCAAAGACATTATAGAAAGGCTGTCTAGGGGCTATCGACAGGTTGTGAATTCAATACTCAAATTTTCAATGGACCAGTCAGATATGAAGAGCATGGCACTTGAATATCTTTTAAACAGTCAAGGTAACACAAGCCACTATTCACCAACCTGAAAATCGACTCTGCTCTTTAGAAAACCCAAAAGGTACCAATTCGACAGATCCTCCGGATTCACCTCGAGCCACCAAGCCATCAATAGCAAAAATACCATCGTTGATGCTTCCGGAAAATGATTTTCAAAATAAAGCCTCTCACATAAAAACTCATCTCCTTTATGTTCCAGATGATCTGCATACTCTACCCTTGAGAGACCGAAGCTATTCATCTGAAATTCGAAGTCAGACGCGAGACAAACACATCAAATTTTCACATAGAGAGTCAATACTCAGTGATTTAGATGGAGATAAAGTAGCGATGCTGAATCGAACTCGAACTAATAGTGACTGCGGCTCCGCCCGTCTCTCACAGGCTACCAGGAGTATTCAAGAACTTGATAAGATCCCATATCACCTCAGTTTATTTGCGAGAGGCACGAATGGTAATACCTCAAAAACTTTCTTTGAACTCCCCGAAGAGCAGAAATCTCATGGAGTGAGCTTCCGGTTGGACGCGTCAGTTGGAACGGAAAACGGTGAGGGAGTCCCAGTACCTGAAAAAGCTGGAGACGATATTGATATTGGAGAAGCAATTAAATCGATGAGGGAGAAATTAGAAAACGTAAAGACCGAGGCGAGCAGCGAGCACTTGAAGGAAGTGCTCGGAGCATTCGCGAACTCTAAGCGCAGACAAAGACGTCTCTTAAATGCAGAGAAACGAATTGATAGTGCAGCGCCTGCTGATCTAGAGATGGACATGGTGTACGACCAACTTCTTGGTGTTTATGATAAAGGTCAGCGCAAGATAGCTAAGCGAGTGTTGAGGCTCATTGGGAAGCAAGGAAATGAACAACATCGAAAACGCAAAGAGCAACTAAAATCTGTTGGCACTGATGTAATTTACTTTTTACCAACTCCCCAGTTCTCTTAACAATATTATCTAATCTAGCCGGATTATGGATTGATAGAAAGAGAAAAAGAACGAGAAAAGGACGTCCTATTGAGAATGAAGGATCAAGAATATGCAAAAATTCTCTACATGAAAGATTTCGAGATTGAAACAATGAGAGTCAAAGCCAATGAAGAACATGAAAAATGCTTAACAATTGAGAAGGAATTGCTTACTTTGAAATCCCAAGCAGCAGACGTCGAGGCTGAGAAAGCGAAACTAGGCAAACAAATTAGAGAACTGAGGGCGGACTTGATCAATGCTCAGGATAAGGTGGCTCAGAAGAAATTTAAGATTGAGCAATTGAAAAAAGAGATTGTCAGCAGAGGTGAAATTGACAAGGTTCGACAAGAGAAAGTTGATGCCTTACAATCCAAGTGCAAGTAAATTCGATTCGTTTCGTAGAGACACACTAAACTGTTTCTTTACTAGTGATATTTTGGCTCAAAACCGCGTGCTTGAGCTCAATAATAATGAAATTAAGGCACAGCTCGCTGAAACTATGGAGCAAATAGCTAGTCTTGAGGCGAAAATTCAAGAACTAGAATCACATAAAAAACAGATGCATAAGACACTGAGAGAATATGACGAAGAAACTGCGAAGTTACATACAAATATGGAGTCAATTGAGCAGAAAAATAAGGAGTTAGAAGCTCAGTTAGCTATGGAATTACAGAACAAGGAGAGCCAACTTCAGCTCAAGATGCAACTTCAAGAAGCGCTGCTCGGATTGGAAAGTGAGAAAAACCGGGCGGATCAGCTTCATGCTACCCATGCTACTCTGGAAGAAAAAGTTAACATTCTATCAGAGTGTGTGGCTCAGCAGCAACAAAGAAATACATCCAGTAGTGTGAATCTTGGAGAATCGGAGAAGCAGCGTCAGCAGGCAGGCGAAAACTCAGAAATATTAGAGGATCATTTTAGGACTGAGACTAATGCGAAATTAGGTTCAATTGAATCTCATGAAATAATAATGAAGAGAAAGCCAAGCACCTCAACTCTGCAAGATCTAAACAAAAGCATTTACAGTCCCGAAGAGCCTCTAAAACAAGAAAGCTTGTCTTATGTTAACACGGATGAAAAGAATGGTGGCCAGAGCCTTAGATCAAATCAAGGCACTCTTATAGAAAGACCTACACTTACCCCTAAATCCAAATTCCATACTAAGTCGGGCAATTCTCTCGTTGTACAATCTCATCAAGCCATGGAAACTGCTCTTGTAACTTCTGGAGGCGCGAATAATGTTTTTGTTGTGAACGAAATCATTGCCAGCTCGAAACCTCTCTCGATTGAGAACTTGTCACAAGAAGGAACAGAAACTTTGAGCAGTTCAAAGAAAAACACGAGAGTTAAATTCTTCAATTCAGTCGAAAAGGGAACCCAAACAGAGGGTAGAATGGACTCAATCTCAAAACTAACACCAGAACAGTTCACCGTGCCAATTGAGAATTTAGAGAAGATTTCAAGCCAACAGGGCCAACATCCAGCTTCAAAACGAGGCACTCAACCCCTGGGTACAGTCAATGAAATGATTCAGTCGTTGCTTAATAGAGGCGTAACGATCGATGAGATCAAAAACTATTATGAAAGACACCAAAATCTCGAGAGCCAAAGCCCAAAGGGAGCTCCTTCCATGCAGAGGAGAAAAAACCTCTCAAACTTTATTGACAGTCTTCACAGCGTCGGATCTGATAGCCTCCTAAGCGGAATTAGCGTTGATCGAGGTCACTATTCCAAGACCCGAATTGGCTTTCATCGGCCCAAAGAGACCCCAAGCCACTTAAGTACAAGGTCTCATTATTTCAATAACCAGGAATTGAAGGACTCTCTTGATAATACATACACACCACGAACCAAAGCAGCAACTTCAACAACTAGCATGAGAAGGACCTTAAATTTGGTTTTTGGAGTGGGTAAAGAACCGGGATCAAAATTGTCTACGCCAGTGAGACTGGAGAGAGATATCGCAGGCAGACGGAAAAGTCTAGATGATGGTGGTGTAGAGAGCGTTGAATGCACTTTTCTCCAGAAAACACAAGACCTGCCACCTCAAGAAGTTACAAGCTTGCAAGCAGATTTAGAAAGTAAAGAACATAAAATCCAAAAAATGTACGATGCATTGAAGAATAAAATGAGACAAGATCCAAGTGTGAAAAAACTTTTCAAGTGCTTTTTACAGAAGAAGCATCAAGGAGCTGGACTTAACTTTGATTTAAGCAAGTTTGAAGTCACTCTGGAAGATTTTCGGGTGTACTACGAAACTTTCGAGAAATTGCATAAAAAATGTGGAGAGAACTGTCCACACTTAAAGAAATTTTATGAAAAAATTGGTTATTACCCCTTTGCTGAAAAACGATTGCTGTTCCCTTTGTCCAAGACGGACATTGAAAGGCTTCCTAAAATTGTCCACAAGGTTTTTGTGTAAAGTTAATTTTTAAAACTTTCCGAAAATGGTAACAGACTTTTTATTGACTCCGACCGTTACAGCGAAAAAGGATACCAATGAGTCCGATGGTTTATTTTTTTTCGTTTATCAAATTGCTTCAAATAAAGAAATATATATATGTAAGGGATTTTTTATGAAAGCAAGAGTAGTGAGTTTATAACGTAATTGGTATATATATATAGTTCATATATTGAAAAGATTCTACAAAATCTTTGAAACACTATAGACTGTTTGAGTTTAAGTGATGAACTTTTCTAAACCAAGTCAAAAATTCTTATGATAGCTTTTTAATGGGGGCACTGTTTAAGAAATCAACAGAATGAAATTTGAATGAACCTTCATGATCAGGTTTGTTGATATATCTCTATTCTCTAGATTGAATAATTGAGCATTTCCAAATCATAGCATTTGAGCTGAAAATGCTAGAAATTTCAGAGGTTTTCCTAATCAACACTCAAGAGGTCATCCTAGTTCTGAAACAAGAAGCTACACAAACCTTACTCTCTGGATTAATTTTTCTTCATAGTCGCAGTGAGTTAAAACTTTTTTGAAATTTGAGAGAATTTAAAATCCACCATACATGCGGAATCAGCCATTTTAACAAAAATAAGAATACTATGTAAAATCTTGAAGTTTTCTCAAGCATCCTTCTTGCGATTTGCAATACTGCTGAAGAAGTCATCATCATCGTCTTCAGTTTGGAGAGGTTTAGTTCTATATGACAGCAAATGATTTTTACAAACGTTAATATTCAAGAAAAATTACTGAGCAACAGGTTCCTGCTTTTGGGCTGGTTCTCCAAAATTATCATCATTCAGCAACTGGATATCCTGTATATTAGTTTTTGGCTTTGATGTGTCTTCTGTAGGACGATAGAGAAAGTTAGTATCACCTGCCATTACAGGCTGCATAATTTCAGATTGCTTTTGATCATTATCATCATCCATATCAAGTAAATCGACCTCTTTCTTCTCGGTTACTAGGTTGATGTTGATTATTTGTGGATGTTCTTGCTTAGACTCTTCAATCCTCTTAGGCTTAGAGATATACTGTTGAGGAAGCGAGTTTTCCTGCTTAATTGGTTGAGGTTGCTGTTGTTGTTGCTGTGACTGGCGTTCTTCTTCATCGTCCATATCCAAGAGATTTATGAAGTTCTGAGCGGATTGCTTATTGCCAGCGTTTGGATCTTGCCAGCCCTTTGGCGGGGCCAGTTTTCCTAGCTTTCCTTCTGTTTTATCTATTCTATGAGCCATTTTCTTCTCCTTAGGTCCTTCCTTCTCCTTATTTTTCTCTTTGCCTCCTCCTTCAATTGTTCTTTGCTCAGAAATACTTATTGGATTTTCTCCCTGATTCACCAAATCTCTATTACATAGGTTAATGCATTCTTCTCAAAAATAAACGTACTTCAGTTGAATGTATCTTTCATGATACGCGCTAACTGCGTCATTAATCGAATCGTTTAGATCTAAGCAGTTCTTTGATTTGTTTGTTTGTAAGAGCTTCAAAAATGCAATACTTACCATTCGCTCTAAATCGTCTTTAAAATTTTCGAGTTGGATAATGATTGCGAGCCGCTTCTGAATTCGAACTAGATCGTTTAAGATCTCTCTTGCTGTCTCAGCTACCGGTATTTACTGTTAGCTCAACCAATAGTTTCAGATCTTTTACTCTTCATGTGTTGTGGACGTGTAGCATTATCTTTAATATCATTGAGAACTGTGACGGTCGCTTTAATGATTTTAATCTAAGATAGAAATTTGTCGGATTAGGCCCTGCTTCTCTCAATTTAGATACTTCTTCATAAGAAACTTTTGCGTTCCCGAGCGCATTTACGTCTACTCCCTCGTCGTCGACTTCATCTTCATAATCATCTAATGTTTTTTGAACTTTTGATATCTTTTTTGTATTATTTGTCAATTTTGTTATGGAAGCTGTTGGTTTTGAAGTCGTCGCAGTACTGTTTTTTTCTATGTTTGCAGAATAAGATTTGACTGCTCATACCAGCAATACATACTCGCATTTTGTGGGTTTTGATCGAGCTCTCCTGACTCGAAAACAGGAGAGGTTATCCCTTTAAACTTAATCATAAACTTTTCGTTTGGATCTCTTGGTGGAAACTTCAACCCTGCAAGCGATTTTTTTTTCAAAAAAAAAATAGATAAAGAGTCAAAACACCTTCTTTCCTGAGCAGTCGATAGGTTTCTTGAATCGGCTTGAATTCATCTTCATGCATCATGAAAGTATCTGCCCATAATTGGATTAAATAAAGCACTTTGTTTTCAATCTGATATCGCATTGATTAAACCATAGCTAACATGACGATTGCCTACCTCTTCCATTCGGTCATCATTTGAAGATAGCATTTTGCTCAAAAATCCAGCTTTTTGTCTCTTCTGCACCGCAAATGGAAGAAAATCATCACCATGAATAATGAGATGATATAAATACTCGCTTTAGGAGTTTAAGAAGACCTTCGCAAAAATCTTTTCTGGCGATCTCGTAGTGAAATCTCATATCGCAGTTTTTAGTGAGAGTATCGATCAGCTAATGAAATCAAATGAAACGATTAGAGACAGAGTAATTTTCTCGGACTGACCAAAACTGCGTTGAGAACTATTTGTTTGTTTGATTTTTTCATTGCTTTTATAAGAGCTTGAACTGCCTCTTGACATCTAGGTAAAAACGAACAATCGAGAAGTGTTTCTTAATTAATAATATACTCTTTCTTGCTTTGGTTGGCACGGTCTGCTATTTCCAATGCGACTGTGAGGTCAGGCTTATCGAAGTCCTCCTGCGTGGCGTACTCGACTAGTGAAGTGATAGAATTCTCATGGCCTCCGTCTCCCATTGAAGCAATTTCTTCCTTCCAGTCTTCGATATTTATTCAGAATAAATTATATCTGAATTCGAGTTATGAATTTGTGCAATACACTTTTCTCACCACAGAACGTTGTTATTATGTGAAATATCATCGTGATTTACTCAGATTTCAATGTTTACTGGATGTATGAGATAACACGCGTATAAACTAGCGAGGTCACGAGCACTAATTTCTCCAGGGAAAAAGTTTCAACTACCTTTATTTCTCTGTCTTCAGACACTTATTCTTAAGCATCTTCTCCGATAGCCTGTATTCATGAACTTAGAGCATTGAGACTTGCTTATGCTTATTCAAAACTGAAAGCAATTTTATTTGATAATCAATTTGAAATTCTATGTTTAAGAACTACTATTTTATCTCCTCGTTCTTCCTATAGTCTTTTTAGAAAGCTGTGTCTGTGAGCCAGAACGGCACAGTTTTCACTAAGAGCACCCAGAAACTCCCAAAATGCTATAAAACCCACTCTCATGCCATGAACAAAGCACAGATGAAATTTCGGGTCGAGTTTCATTCTACAAAACGTAACATTTCAAAGAAGTTATCCAGAGTTTTCCTTTGAACTATGCGAAAAAATATGTAACCCTGCTCAGCAATTTTAATCACCCAGCTTATCAGTTATCTTACTGCACTCAAGAAATTAGTTTAGCTTACGAAACTTAAGCAAAAATTTCGAGTTCATCCAACCCGATTGGATGGAGTCAATATGATGATTTACAAGTAAAAGAAAACAATTAAGTGCACTTTTCGTATTGTCACTCACCGTCTTAACTATCTGATTTGTCACTAGAACGAGGACCAGAATTGAAATCGTATTCCTTGAAGAGATGTCTGAGTCGGCCAAATGAGAAGGGACTTTCGTAACTATCTGAGTCATTACTGTCTTGTTTACCACGATTATTATTCCCAATTTTGGTTTTACTGAGCAAAGCTTTAGACGAAAAGGAATTAATTCATAGTAGATGATTATTCTGTTACGTTGTGCGAAGTCTTGACTTTCAAGAAGCAAGTTAGCAGCAGCGGCTTCATTTTTTCCAGTCTTGAGATATGCGGCTATTGTTGGCTCTCTAGGGAATCCCAGCTCCATCAACTATAAATATTAGAACGTTTCGGAAGAAGAGAATCAAGATACTCGATTCACCGCATTTTGGTCATCGCGATTATCTGAGTATGGGTTAAATGGACTGCCTCCAACCTGAACTCCCGAATACCTACGGCTTTCCCTTAGTAGGTCTTCTAACACGCTTTCCGGCAAATCCCCAACTGCTATTGCTACATTCTCTCCCATTCTCTCCTCTTATTTCATTTAAAATGCAATCTCTCAAGAAGAACTACTGATTTCAAAATGCCTCTTCATCCACTCATCAATCGAAATTTCTTTTCTTTTTTTGGGAATTCCCTATGGTTATTAAGAATATTCAACATCAAGACCAAATAAAGTTACATTAACTAAAAAGTCTATGGCCGCTTCAGTGTCACCATTAGCAACGATGAGTGCTTCTTTAATTTTTTCTTCGTCTGTGAACCCCATCCCAGCAATCTTCTCGATTTCCTGTTGATAATCCGTGATGAGAATACAAATCTCTGGAGAAAAACAAAACTGCTACATACCTTTGACAAAGGATCCAAGGGGTCCGTTTTGGCACCTGGCAGAGAGTCGCCTCCCTCTAACATAAATGTACTCACTCAGCTCTGAAACAAAAGCTACCTGGCAAAGACTCCGGTTGGTTGATGGATTTTATGTCTGCTTTTGAAACATATTCCTGTTGAGGCTCTGCTTTTTGTCTAATTAACATTAATTCCACCAGTGGTTCATATTTGAAGCTTTGAAAAGTTACATAGGCTTGAATGGCTCATAGTTCTTCGGTCTCTATCAACATTAACGAAGAGTAAGATTCTTGTTTTCTTAGATTATACTGTTTTATAGATAAGAAGAACTAAAAAGTCATCTTCTTTGAGTTCAAGTGATTCCACACCTTGGTCGTTCTTTAATTCTGTCCCTTTTAGTATTAATTTTTGGAAATCTGGATC
>ENA-UOTZ01000290-UOTZ01000290.1-compost-metagenome-genome-assembly--contig:-NODE-290-length-42577-cov-5.912871_pt1 | contig 42577 bp, 18 predicted proteins | sample MGYA00238144_ERZ746983 | MGnify/ENA primary metagenome ERZ746983 (study PRJEB28759, sample SAMN06268863) | compost metagenome | isolation source: single cell | place: USA: California, Emeryville, Joint...
GGGAGCTTCCTATGCAAATTCGACTTATGAAGGCGCTGAGTCATTTGGAACAGATGACTTGAGGGTATTCCTCTCAAGGTACGACGGAGGGAACCAGAGCGATTTGTATTTTAAAAACACTGGAAATCTGGGACTCAACCTCATAAAGGCTGCTGCTTACGGTGACGAAACTATTCTGATGAACAATTATTATAAATCCTGCCAGAGTAAGATTGATTCCTCATTGTACATGACCTTCCCATTGCTTGCGTCCAATGGAAACGTCGTTTACTATCCAATATTGTTCGCAGAACCTAAGAATGAGACTCCGATTTAGATAATATAATTCATATTCACTATTGTCGATGACATTACATAAGGTGAGAATTTATAATGAAAACTTCAAAAAGGATAGTAGCCCAGCAGTTCCTAGCATTTTTGAGAGGCGAAACAAATGAATTTGAAGGCAAAACAAATGAATTTAGAGGGAAAACTTATCATTACTGCGTTAATTTCGAGACGTGATTTTCTAGAAATCAGAATAGAAGTCTAAAATGAGTTTTTTGCTGGCTCTTGTGGTGAGTTCCAGAAACCTCAATCAATTGGGTTCATCTTTCTTAATGTCTATTTCTATTCCGTAAATTAAGCTACTACGACACCAAATGTAATCAACTATGAACTCACAACAAATACTTCTTTTTCTTGAGTGTTATTAAATATATATATCAGCGCGCTGCTTACAGCCACTGTTAGTTCAGGCTACCTTGTAGGCCAGGACCATGCGTTTAATGAATAGGACCTTATCAAAAAATTTCGAAAAACTTTTTATCTTATGGCTTTCTCCACCTTTCGATACGAAAAAGCGTAATAACAAATGGGGTCCAATTGCTCTCCAAGCCCACCTTTCAAGGCTTAGAGAGCCATCTTTCTTAAAGTTTTGGTTCCAAGACCGCTGTCGCATGCTTCCAAAATCGCAATAGCTACCAAACACCCAATTTTATAATGACCAACGTATAAAACGAGAAATTAAAAAAAATTGCTTCCCTTCATTCTTTTTCGAAGGTCTGACACCTTCAGTAATGACCTTGATTTCGTTCGAGATAGCGTTCAAACTCTTTAAATCTGGAAAGCAAATCAATTATTTATTGACTTCTTTCAGAATGCACTTCGAACTTCTAAACAAAAATTGTTCATACAATTTTTATTAAAACACTGATATTCTTTATTGGAATCAAGTTCCTCTTCTGGATTTCTTAAGAACATTTCAACGGGCTTATAAGCTCACAATTAATAATTTAGAATAATTATCTAAATCAGTAATATCAAAAAATTTGTCGAGCAAGCCACCTTATCCAGCTCCTATCACCTCGAGCCGAAGGCTTATGCTATTGGGCGTGTATTGATACTGTCTTGAATAATCCCTTTTATTCGCCTCTCCTCCAGGGAATTATTAAGATTAAAAGGCATTTAATGACAGAATCTCTGCCCGCCCGTTAGTTCTAGTGTAGTTCTCGCAATGATACTCACCGTCATGGCAAACCCCATTGATCTCTGTAATAGTTTTTCTGATTCTCCTTGTTTTAACTTTCAAATAGGAAAATCCGCCTGAAGCGCTGAGATAAAAGCAGCAGAACGCACTCACGCGAAAAGCCGCTTTTGAGAGAAAGGACTTCTAAGGCTAACGCGTGCTAACCCCTGAAAGATAAAATTAACTCCCAAATAATTAAAGCATAAGCATCATATGTATCGGCTTTTAAGAAGCTAAGGAGAGTGATTCATTGTACGAAATTCGCTTGCAAAGCGGCAAGCAAGACAGTTGATTAGCTAGGGTGCCCTTTTACAAGCCCATTGCGTTTAGGTTTTCTAAATAGAATATATCTTTTTCGTAATAAAGCATGAATTTCTTGAAAAGTACGAAGTGTGTAAGTTAAAATTGGGACGACGGCTGGATTGTTATTGTGTGTTCGCTGCTAATCATTTATACCTTTCCATTAGAGCATGAGAAGGTAACGCTTTAGAAAATTTGGTAGATTTATTCTAAATACACCCAAAAGGATTCGAACGGAGTTCTTTGGAATTCTCATTAAAGTTAAAATTTGATCGAAGCCATCTAATGAAAAATACGTCAGCACGTCAGAGTTACTGCGTGTGGCGGTGGAAGCATTTTTAGTGAGCAATTTTTGAAAAAAGGAACGCATTAGGGTTTTTTATAAGCACCGCTGGATAAATAAACCTCGGCGTGCTTCCGTTTTTCAAAATTAAAAAGCTTTTTCAGGTGTTTGCCTCAGAAAGCTTTAGCCACCAAGAAATCATGAATACCAGTTGTGAATAATAGCGCTGAGGCGCTCTCCATCCCCGAGGCACGTATGTCTCCTTAATCTTTATTGAGAGCAATCAGAAATTGATTATATTGGCTTTCTTAAAGAGGAGTATATTAACAGGCTAGTAGCTTACCGAAACTGTATTCTGATTCAATGGCCCTCGCTTTACATAGATCGAAGCTCATGGGCTTCGCCTAATTGAGGTGATTCAGGAAGTAAATTTTGTTTAGGATCAATAATCGACATTCTCAAACCTATTATTTGGGCTAAATCCACACCAATTCGAAATTACTTGCATATAAGAAAGTACCATTCAATGGTTGTTTGAAAGAACTGCAACTTTTGCGTAAAGAAGGATTGCATGCAGATTCGAACAGATATATCGAAAATCTTTAAAGGCAATATTCCTAACTTCGCTATCTATTACTAAAGCACCTGAGGATTGATCCTTTTCACTTTGACGAGCAACTGAAAGCCAATTTTTACTCATAGAAAGAGTGTTATTCAGAGTTCATCTGCTCTGTTGAAAGCATCTGACACCTATCTATTGAAATATTGAACTGACTTGTCCAATATCAACAATTCATCAGGTGCTGTACATCATAGATAGGAGAGAATTATTTCGGTTTGTTAAACACTTTATTAATCTTTCTTTTCATGTTCATATGGAATAGATCTTAATACTCTTAATTGCACCATTGATTTTGCTTTTGGAGAGAACATTCATGAGAAGACGCGAGACTTTGTTGCTAATTTGCAACATGAGTGATCAGGTCAAAATCTAATTTACTTCTTGAGCCCATGAAAGTTAATATCTATCCTTAACCTTTTTGAACGAAATGTATCTTCAATGAAAAGTTTAGCGTACCTTCACTATGAACTACAAAGAAATACTTAGTGACTACCTCAATAAAGCACATTTTGCTCTCTCTCTAAGAAATCCAATAAACCTGTCGTAAATAATGTGTTCACATAAAAATATGTTGGACTCTAAGATGAAATTGTTTCATTCAGTTTCTGAAATTCAAAAGATGATATTCTCAATTCTTTTGAAATTACATGCTCTGTTCATATAAACAATTAGATTATGTGTCTACAGATATAGATTTATATAAAGATAATGGAAAATTTATCAGAGAGGATGACTGAGAAACAATCGCATTGGTTGAATTGCTTATGCTTTCATGTCACCCTTTCTGTTAATTCTAACTTTAGGTCTTTCTTGTTTGAATATTTTATGGCTTCTGTAGCTCAAAGTCGAGTTATTTTTCTCGAATTGACTCTCAGATTTGCTCTCTGTAAAACTTCTATTCCCGCTGTAGTCATCCGCGGTACTAAAAAATCTCTCTTGAAACAAGGTTTGCGCCCTTACGAAATCTTCAAAAACACTGCTGTCTTCAGGCAAGAACATCGTGTCTATGAAATTTTTAAAGCTCTGATACTCTGCATATCGATCGCTTTTCCCGAAGGAGTTAATGCCGTTTGAATCAGTCCTATTTTCCCAAAATAACATCAAACGACGGCTTTTTATGCCATTTTTTACTCTTTCACATTGTCTTTAATTTGACCTGAAGCCCCATTATTGATCCCTGTTCTGCCGTCTCTTCTGTCAGGGACAGTCCTAGCAGGCCCATTTGAGACATTCGATTGATTTTCTGAAAATGATTTTAGCAAGAGACTTCGATCGTAGGAGGCTCTGGTCTCTTGATGACTTAATGCTTCATAAGCGTCTTGTATCTTTCTGAAAATGAGGGTAGCAGTCTCTTTATCAGTATTTTTATCCTACAAGAAGCGTTATAAAGGAAGTTGGAGGACGCGCATTACGGGATGGAATTTCAAGGCCAAATTTTTGTAAGCAGCCCGAATTTCAGCCTCATTAGCTGTTTGAGCGATGCCCAGGGCTTCATAATGGTTGAGTTGGTAAATCATAAAGAAGAATGAGAATTTTCTTTATTTTAATTTAATGCGATTGTAATAGAGCTCTAATCGTAGAAAAATTTAAAGTAGATGGAATCATGGTATTTGAAAATTTTCTAATTCCAGTTTTTCCGCCAGTTTTTCAAATTCAATTCCTGCCAATCAAAAAAATGCATAATCATCTTTCCTCAAGATCAATTCCAACAATTATTCTCTTTTTAATTAGTTAATTGAGTTACGAGTCGGATTCGACTTCGATCTCTTTTTAACCAAGCAAATTAAGAGGGGAGAGAAACGGTTGCAAGAACTTGAAAGCGAATATGGAGGCAAAAATAGGCAATATAAGCTAACGAACTCAAACAAGAAATCTCAAGCGACAATAAGTACAAAACTTCTCCACCGTAGAAATCAGTTGAGTTAACCTTTAGTCGTTTGTTCTCACGAGGCTATAAAAAGCTGAGCTATCTGGGAAAAAACGGATTTCTGATAGGCTAGGAGCTGTAAATGAATTCTATCATTTTAAGCGGAAGAATTTTAAAGGAATTTTCTATTTGGTTTTGAGAACTTTTTTTTCCTTCGAGTACACGAGAATTTGCATAAATTAACAAATTTGAGAAAAAGCTTCGATTATTAAAATAAAAGCTACCATGAGTTGATTAATCCGATTAAACACCCGTAATACTTACTCTACTGATGAATTACTGTCGATTGTTGATAATCCTCTGCTCCGCACTCGAATAGCTATTTAGGTGTTTCCACTATCTTCTTTGATGAATGCTAATAGAAATAATGGACTCCATGACCGAATTAGAGCATAATCAATGAATATGAAGGTGCTATATTGTTAAAGAAAACTAAGTTAGCATTGACTGAGAAAACAATGTAATGGCATTCTTTCTAATACTCTAAGGATAGCCCAAGCATTTGATGAGGGATCATACAGCAATTAGAGAAATAAAGATTATAAACATGAAATTTTTAGCCCCAATGTGCCAAAATAAATATGGTTAGTTATCTTATGCTGAACTACACAATTAAGCTTTAATCCCATGTCAACGAAGCCAACTGAAATGAATGACAGCTAAATATTGAAACCCTCGGGTGTTAATTTTGTGTTTTTACAATTGCTTAACTACTAGTTGCGAGATTTTCCGTAGAATACATTCTTCACAATCCTCTCATATTGATTGCAGTTATGATTCTGCGAAACAAATCGAATACACATTTTGAAGCTTTTTTAAACTCAATTAAAAACTAAGTGAGTTCTTTGTGAAAATAAATTTAATTTAGGGCTTTTTGCCTATACTGTTTTTACCCCGGGCTTTTGCGATAGTAGCTGAAGAAGCTTTCGCATCTTCTCTCATTAGCAACGAATTAAAAAAATTCCAAGTAGGTTCCAGCTTGCTCGGAGAGCATTTCCTACATATACTTTGATGCCAATAGATTTTTCATTTGAAATTAGCAATTTTGGATATGGATGGACGAATGATGGAATGCAAGATTCCTTCGAATCAGTTTTGGTGATTCTTTTGTAGGAAAGATACTGGCCGTGGGCAGGGTAGATGGATAGGGTAGAAATTAAATTTTTCCCAGTATCGGTCAGTAGAGTTATTTGGTCTCAGCTGATCCTGAGATAGAAATAGCCCTTATTTAGGGTTTTTGAGCAATGTTTTTCGTGTACATCTCACTTGAATCAAAATGGTGAAACTGAAGCAGTTGCAACGATTAGCTTGACCACAAAAAATTTTTTTGTTTTAATTATCTTTCCAAATTGAGGATAGTAAATGGCTGTCAGATTCAATTCGGGTTGAATTGATGAACCTTGATTTCAAAACAGTTGCTACATGGGTTAATTTAGTGGCCAAAGAGCAGCATTTATGAATCTCATGCAAAAAATATTTTTTGGGCAAACATGTGAGTGATATCTTCAGAGTTAACACAGCATCAATATTCTAAATGGAACGTTTTAATATCAGGTAATCCGTCTCCTGCTCTGGCTACTACATGCTCATATGTCATGATTTTTTCATTCACTTCGCATGCAAATTTCTTCTAATCTTTCTTTTTCATGAAATATTTAAAAAGCTACTTGGAGAGAGCTCTAATTTAAGCCTCAATATCTCTGTTAACAGGGTCATTTCTCTCTAATAGGATTGGTACCGTCCGCTTTCGGAAAAAAAAAATTAGCACTCTTTTTAAACTTTTGACAGGAGGATTTTGTGCCTCATTTCTGGTAGAATTGGATCACGGAGACTGGATATAATGTGATCAGATGAAACCGGCAGCAGTAGGTGATATTTCAGAAATAGCAAATGTAAATGAAAAAACCTCTCTCGATGATTTTATCAATTGGACTGTTTTTCTCTCAGGATGACATTTTGAAATAAAATCTATTGCCAAAGGTAGTAGCTAGAACAGGAAAGACGGAAGAGTAATCATTTTTGTGGAAGGGATGATTTTTTTGTGAATGCTAACATATTCAATAGAAGCCAGCCGATCATCATATCATCCAAATCAAGGAAATTGTTAAAGCTACTGCTATATGCTCCTTGTTTTTTTCAGCCTTTAGACTCGTTACTTCTTTCTTTTTGCGTTTAAGTCATTCTTTGAGAATTCGAGAGAGCCTAACGAGGTTTTCCGTAACCCTTGAAAACCCCAGATTAAGTTCCATTGAAAAGAGATAGGAATATAAATGAGGGAGTCGTAATTAAAGTTCTTATTGAATGCAGAGTTATTCCAGTATACTTGTGTTGATAGCCTAAAAAAATTCTTTTCGAGTCATTACCAGTGAAACATCAATGATATGGATACAGGAAGGCAATAACATATATATACATATATATTTCTAACACTGTATAAAGGACATGTTTCTTATACTTTGCGCGGTATTAAATTTTAAATTTGTTGAGATACCCGAAATGAGCTCTTTATTTGATCTATAATAGTGATCAAATAAATTAATGAGCGCAGTAGAACGTGTCAACAAAGCTTGGGACCGTATTGAAGCTTGGTATAAAAAGAATTTACCTGGTTGGAAGCCCAGATCAGGAGCTTCTGACACAGCCATCGACGCTCTTGCAAAGCATATGAAGGTGACCTTCCCAGAAGAACTGCGAGTGTCGTTAAAGAGACATAACGGCATTGAAGATTTGAAATGGCCTGGTGGTAGCCTCCTAAGCCTGGTAGAAATCCAAATGGAATGGGATACTTGGACTGAGATGGCGAGAGCCGGTGAATTCGATGATGAAAGAGTCGAATCAGATGGAACCTTTCAACCGAAACGGTGGTGTGAAGCATGGATACCAATAGATTCAGATGGTGGAGGAAATTGTAATATGATGGACCTAGCTCCTGGTTCTAAAGGTCGGATTGGTCAAATGCTTTATTTTGACCATGAGAAAGGTCCAGAAAAGTCCGAATATCCAGATTATCCTGGCTATTTGGAAGCCATAGCGGATGGCTTCGAAAAAGGCAGATATAGTGTTGATGATGATGCTATAATCGACAATGAAGCTGATGGTGAAGAAGGTGAGGATGATGACGATGATGAGGAAGAAGACTACGACGAGGAAGAGGAGGACGAAGAGGACGAAGAAGAAGATGAAGAGGAAGAAAAGAGTAAATCTAAAAAGAAGGTTAAGAAATAAAAACTTTAAGTTGAACATTGTATTTTAGGGTGAAATGAAGACATGTAGTCATCTCATATCAACTAGTTGCTTCATTCACACCAATTTCGCAGTTTAAAACGGCGAAGGGACCTAATTGGTGTACCAGAATCTAAATTTCACGCCCCTGACAAAATTTATTAGATGATAATTTTGATTTCAAACCTATTGTTAAGAAATAAAGAGTTCCTTCTAAGGATAGATATATGAAAAGTCGTATTAGAGAGAGGAGCTCCTTACCACAAAAACCATTCACATTTGAGAATAAACTTTCTGATATCACTAATTTGAGCTTTAGAGTGCCCATGCAGGCTAATCTATAGGGTTTTCAATAAAATTCCTCAAGAAATATCGCAGGAGCAGTAGAAATTAGATTATTTTAATGCTTTTATGTTGGATTAAGGAGTTGCAAACTTATCAATTATGAAATCATGCGAATGCAATTAAGAAGTCTATCATAAAAAGACACAAGTAATAAAAATAAATAATCTTTTTAGTTTTTGCCAATATGCAGATAGACTTCTTGCAGTTTCTTAATATATGCTATCGTGGCTTCCTTTGTCGTATCATATGCCTCTGGCGTAAACGCGAAAGTTGAGTTTTTCTTCAAGCAGTCACCATGAGCGAAATGCTGGTAGATTTCTTCAGCGTCCATCTTAGCGAATTTCTTCACGGTTTTGTGGAAGGCGATTGGCAGGCCCTTCTCCCAAATAGCCAAATGGTGACCAAGATGGTTATTAAGCTGCAGGTAGAATGGGCATTTAGGAGCGAGGCAGGCATTTCTCAACAGATCTGAGTTTGCAAGCCATTGATATTTGTCATACGCGGTCTTCGTCTTCGCGCAATGCTCTTTGAGGTCTTTCTCAGAAATCGGGATGATTTCTCTATGGATATCCTTGAAGTAAGCCTCAAACTCTGGCTCAAGCGCCTTGATGACTTCCTGGCATTGAGGAAGCTTAGAAACGCCTCCCTTTGTAATGTCTAACGTAAGCTTCTTGCCCAACTTTCCTGTGAGTTCATGGACGTTGATGTCTTTGCTAGCATAGCAATCAACCAAATCTTTGCAGTGGACTCCCAGCACAATGTATTTAATGTACTCTTCTTTCGTTGGGATTTTGCCACCCAGAGCCTTTGTCAACGTCTCCAAGGCCTTAAGATTGACCTTATCGTCTGCTTTCTCGAGCGGAGAGACGTCCCATTCGAAAATGTATTGGTCAGGGTTCGCGGCTTCTTTCTCAAAGGCGGTGTAAATACCTCTTCTGAAATCACCTTTCGTGATGAATGTATTGAACTTCTCGCGAGTCAATTTCTTCACGGCTTCGATTGAAGTGCCTTGGGTTTTGACTTTAAGATAGCTTTCGACCTTCGTGTCTTTATCTTTCATGATTTTCAAGACATAGCCCTGATAGATCGCGTCGAAGATCTTTGCGAGCTTTTCCTCGGTCACCTTATTTTCTTGCTTGAGGATAAAAGCGTGGAGAAGAGCCTTTGAAAGGTCAATGCTGCCGAATCTGAGCTGCTCTTCGTCCTTGGCGATGCACAGAGCAGGGTCTTTGGTCAAACCCTCCTGGTATTTCAAGAAGTTGACGTCTTTGCCATACACTACATTGCAGGATATGTGAATCGCTTGCAAGAGTCTGTCTCTCCAGTCGCTTTCAGGAAGACCTAAGGCATAGATCAAAGCGTTAGCCAAGAGACTGAGGTAAGCCTCTTCGAAAAGCACATCGACGTTCAGAACGACGTTGTAGCTCATAAGCAAGTGATGGAATCTTGAAGAAACGATAGGGAAGAGATCGGCGTCGTGCTTATCGAAAAGTGGTAACACTGCATTGATTGTCTCGGTTTTGCCGTCGACCTTCAACTCAAGCGCATACGCAGCCTTAAGCACCTCGATTGAGTCGATTGGCTTTTGATCGACGATGAGCTTGACCTCAGTGAGCCAAGGGTTTTCTTTCGAGCCCTCGTATCTCTTTAGTCTCATTGGGAAACCCCAGACCGGGAACGACTCGATCAAATCGAACTGCGTGTTACACATCTCGAGGCCCTTGAGGAAATCAGACTCCAAGAAAATCTTCTTCTGGTTCTGGTGTGTGAGCGACGAGGCCTGACCGCTCTTTTCGGAGTCAAGCTTTGTGGCCATGAAGATTTCCTTGAATTTGTCTCTGGTTTGCTGGAATTCCTCAACAGTGAAGCCTTTCAGTGCGAAGGCTCTTTGGTGGTATTTACCAACGACGGTACCAAGACCGATTTTCTTCGCGGCATCAAACTCGTTGAGGTCCTTGGCGGCTTTACCGGCCGCGAGGAGTTTGATATCCTCGTAGAACCAAGCTGCACGTGAGGCAGTGTGCTTGAGGAAGTTGTTCAAGGCTCTCTGATAGAAGCTCAACTCAACCTTGGAAGGACTATTCAAGTCTAAGAGATCGATTCCTTTCGCCTCTTTGATCTCAGCGATGATGTCCTCCATGATGCCTTGGGTCTTCAGGGCTCTATCTTTGATGTCCTCGCTGGCTTGAAGCGAATCGAGGTGAATCATCTGAGTCCAACTTCTGAAGATCTCAACAACACCGTCCAAGCTGTTTTTGTATTTACTGGCGTCCATTTCGACACCATCGATCTCGACTTTATCGGCGTCGGTCATGATCCAGCTGTTTTCGTAGACTTGGGTCGTGTACTCTCTCCAAGGAAGGGACAAAACGGCTGGTTTAATGGTTCTGAGCCTGTTATAGCTAAGGAAAGGCTTAATCGACTCGAATTTGTTCAGGTAAGCCTTTTCAGAGACATATTCAATGAGGAAAATAGCCGGTAGCGTCTCGTCGCCTTTATGGTACTTTTCTCTGAGTCTCATTGAAAGGAAAGTTGGGAACCCAGAACCAACACCGAGGCAAATGAAGTTTAGAGCGTGGGTCTGGTTGCCTTTTAGGCTTTTAAATCTGCTTTCCAGGGTACTGAGGTTGTTGTCCTGACCATCAGAGATAAAAATCACAGTAATAGCGACATCTTTTGGAATCTTGGCGAGTTCATTTTCGAGGTAATCGAAAGCGCCTGTAATGTTGGTACCACCTCCACCGTGCTTGCTGATGGATTTATCGAGACGGTTAGAAGCACACACTCTCGTCTTCGTGTCGAAGGTCAGTGTCAATGTTCCTTCGGCAGGAATGAAATCATTCCACATTTTGGCGAGCCATTCCCAGTTCCCTTGCATTGAACCGGAGGCATCGATCACACCGATGATCTTGTTTTGGCTTCCACCAAAGCCTTTGGCATTGCTGTCTTTTGGTATCTTTAAGAAGTTCATTTTTGCAAATTAGATTCGTTTTATGTTTTTTCTGATAGGTCTGCGGATACTTAGCAAAGAGTCAGCCAATCAAAATCGAGTTGGTTAGAATTTTCAATCTTGGATTCTAATTGGAGGATTTTCAAAGGCTTGCAGATTTGTTCGAGGAATAAATTAATAATTCAAAATATTCCTCGACGTAAATGGCGTTTTTCTAGACAATTGGCCCTGTTTTATCGGCGAAAAGCAATAAATATCCTGAGATCTCAGTAGTTTCCTCTGATATCTTCATTTAGAAAGCTTAGTTGTTCGTTTACTTAGCAAGATTGATAGAATACTAGTTGAAGTTATGAGCAACAGACTGAAATTAAATGAAAAATCGCTGCGATGACAAAAAGAAACACATTGGAGTCACGAACAGCAAGCAAAATTTCTATATACTTGAAACTACTCATTATCGAATTAATTGGGATCGTCTTGCTCGAAAGCTAAGGAAGATGCGGGTAGAGATCTTCGCATAAGTAGTAGAACGGAATTACATGAAAAGAGACCTTGAAAAAGTGGGTGACAGGGTCTCATCTCTCAGTTAATGATGAAGATTTGGATGATGCGAAGTTAAGGATCGATTGCAGGCACTCCACGTGTATTACGAACCTGTAAACATGTTTCTGATGAGAACAGTCGCTCATCAAGGCTGCTGATAAGTGAATTATTAGGCTATTATAAGAAATAAATCGCTCTCAAGGAATTTCTGATGTCTTTTTTGAGTGTTAGAATCTAGATTTTGTGTTTTCTTTCAATTTTTCGCATGAGGTTTTTAGCTTTCCTGACTAAGGAGGTGGAGTTCTTAAAGTCATTCTCAGTGTTATGAGTTCAATACAAAACATTTTTTGCTGGTTTGCTTTGCCTTAATAAACATGAAACTTCAATAACGTTTTTTTTTCAATTAAAACTGGAGCTACCGTTAAATTATCAAATGTAGATTCATTAACATAGAACACTCATGAACAACCTGATACGGGTAAACTGGTACTGCAAAGATAAATATTCATCGCATCTCGTTAACAACTTTTTCTGTTCGAAGGAGGAAATGAACGCAGACTTTTTGAAGAATTTTCAGACTTGCATTTAAAATAAAGCATTCATTGAAAAGATCCATTGATACATTGAATAATAACATAAAACAAAAAATTAGCAACCTTTCTACATTAATTGCTCATCCCTTGACCATGCAGAATCATACATGTCTTCTTCTTGCAGAAATATTTTCATAAAACAATAGTTTTGATATTCAACCCTTAGATATACAGTAATATATCTCTGAACTCCAGAGATAACGCACAAATGTGAGTTAAGCCTGAACATTCTATTTCGCAAATAAATTTCACATTTCTCTACTCTTGTTAACGTATGCACGTTTTCGCCTTCAGTTTCTTATTCGTAAACACGTATTTTTCACTCCATTCCTTAAATTTCCCGTCACAAATCGCAACACAATACTCCGGCGCCGATTTACGGATCGGCTCACCAGACTCCTGCCTTATCTTCGCCAAGAACCCTACCTCCTCATTTTCTCCTCTATTCGCTCGGATTATCTCATACTGACGCGAGTCAACCATCCGATCCAATTCAGGTTTTCGAACCAGTTTTCTTTTATGCAATTTGAGCTCATAATGGTCATAACCGCCTCTCGTTTCCTGTAGATGGATAATCCCATCTTCCGTTACAAATATCGAGGGGTTCGGCATCGCTCTAAGCGAAAACACTTGACATTGGATATCAATCGTCATCCAGCCTTTTCTAAAATCATCGTAAATGCTAAGATCAAAACTCGCTATCAACGGCTTCTTTTGAGAGTACCCTCCTGCGATTAGCACCTTCACGATATTTAAATTGCTTAGAAAGCAGCAAGCCGCACCTTTTCCATGAGGAGACGGCATATCTTCTACGGAGGTCCAAGTATTTGAATTCATGTCGTATACTTCAGCGTTTCTACAGTATTCGCTCTTCTGCTCTCCAGAGAACGCAAACAATCTTCTCCCCGTGAAGGCCAAGCAAGGGTTCTTTACTCCTGCAACATTCATTGAAGGCTTCTTCTCGAAGTAGTTCAGCGTGATGTTATACTGAAAATGCCTTGGCCCTATCAACTCAATGTGTTTCGCGTCAATGGCTATCAAGCTATAGTTCCTCAACCCCATTAAAATATCCTTAATGATATCGAAATCGAACTTCGCCGAGCCCTCGCCTCGTACGAGAAACCGTGTTTTGGTGAGGTCATTCACCGTCCAGTCTTTCGTGTTCATATCAAATGAAATGAATCGCATGGAGGAAAGGTCGAAATGAAAGAGGACTTGATTCATCTTGATTGGAGTTATTTTCCCGCAGAACCCTGAAGAGAGATTATAAATATTCGGTAGAGAAGGAGTGCCCGTCGCTGTTGATTTCTCGCTTGAGGGTATCTCGCACAAAGAAGCTATTGACTTCACGTTCGTGCTTGGAAGGTCAGACGCAGGAAAAAGTGAGTCATCGTAAACACGATTCTTTATTTGAGTACAACCCATGGGTAAGTCAAGATAAACTGATTTAGATTTGGAAATAATTACTATTTATTATCGTAAAGTCAAACGATTCATAAGCGGCCACAAAAAGAAAAATCTTTCTTTATATGTTCTGAGATCCAGTGGCAGCAGTATTAAACAATCAATTTAATTCTTTCTAACCGGTACTTTTTAATAGCGTACTTTATTGATTTCATCGGGAAAATTAATGAGGGTAGATTCATAAATTCCCAATGTTCGTACAATATTCGTATCTATGGTAATTAGCTAGAGCTCTTTCGCAATTGCCTTGCGCAGACGGAGAAGAGAAGCTCAGGCTGTCGAGAGAGCCAGAATTAGCGGAAGAGATGGAAGCTAGTCTCAGGTACTGATCATGAGGAGCGTTTTGAGCAATGTTCGTGAAAAATCAACAGAATTTCTTCGATCAAATAACTTTTAAATAATTCTTAGATAAAAGAGCAAAGATTCGTTAACTTTTTATTATGCATTTAATCGAAAACTTTTTTGTTCTGGTTTGGTTCGAGGGGTTCTGACAAAGAGAAATATCATATTCGAGTGAAAGGCATCGTTGAAACTATGTTATAACTTACTAAGGACAAGGACTGACCTTTTTAAATCGATGAGAGTAGTCGCGTTCTAGAAGAAAAAACAACCCGCGTTTGTAACTGAGTTTATGAACGATAGCTTATGACTGAGTGTGGAAAGGTTGCGAAATGAGGATTACAGTATCAATTTGTGGTGAATTTGAAATAGAGTTCCTCTCGAAAACGTAGACTCAGCATAGTGAATTGAATTTCAGAAATGTTGTTGAATAAATGTATCAGTATCTACTTAACATGGGTTATTAGGGTGCCCTTATCGGCGTTTAATATTGGCTGAGAAAAATCAAACACAAATTCCAGTTCACTATCAATACTATTCCAATTTGCACGTTAGTATGAGCGGGATACTAAAAATGACTCAGGTCTTTATTTATTGCATATACATTCCTGCTGAGGAAGGACTTCTTTTTTGGTTAGATGTCTTGAAAGTCAGAGTTCTATAATGGCAAGGTGGTATATTTTTTTCGCAATAGAGCGGTTTGCGTTGAAAAGGCTACGAATATTTTGATATGTTAGAATTTAAAATCGAAACGAAAAAGTGAATTATTCTAAAAACTGAGATGCTTCTAATCGATCTCAGATTTTCAAATCTATGCATAAATAGCTTACTTGATTGATTCGATTGGTCATAAGCTCCTATTATAAGAACATTCATAAGAACATGAAACAAGTCTCGTAATCAGAGAGAAGGAAGATCGGTATATGTTTGAGAATCCGAAGAGTCACAAGTGATGATTCTGGCTATAGTAATTAGACATTGTCGACAGGCGCTTTCCTTTCCATTTGTAATGTACATATAAAAATGGTTCAATGCCTCGATGCAAAGAATTGTTCTAAGCAACATTGATCTTTCGAATTCGATAGAACATGTGTATGGAAAATATGTATTTGTGTCCGCGAGGCTATGGTCTTTATGGTATCTACAATGAGTGATATGCATAACTTATGATATAACTTATAATGAGATAATTCTCAGTGTTTTAGAAATAGTTCCGATGGTGGATATAATGAACCTTTTTCAAAGCAACGTAAATGCATACGAGTTACCTGATGGCTAAGATAAGTCATATGAGGAAATATTGGATTTTTACGCTGAGGCTAGATAAGACTTAATAATTGAAGCAAAGATCTGACGGATGATTTACATAGTCTGCTGCAAGTCACCTGTTTTGTTGAATCCCTATGTAAAATTCATTACTTTTTTTCTAATCAGAAAACTTTTTGTTTCGCTGTATGACTGGAATTAGATAGAATTTTAATGAAGAACGAGTATATCGCAAGATACTTTTTCCTCCAGTGTTACCAACCCAAAGCAAGAGTATTCTTTCATCAAACTGCTTTGTTGTGATCCTATAAAAAATTCCAACAGATTCTCAGCTTAAATTTTCTCTGAATGCTCCCTCCAACTATGGAAAAATCTTTTTAAAAGTCTAAACTGAAAATTCCTATCTGTCAGTCGAGTTACCAGTTGCCTAGAACACGTATTGAGCATAATTCAATAGAAAATTCGATTCTTCAAGAAAAAACTAATAGAATTCTTTTTCGAAAGAGATTCTTCATCTATGCATCTTAAACCGGTAATCTTTGTGATTGATCGCTATTAATTCTACTGCCATGCTGCGAAGCTTCTTTTAGAATTAAAACTTACTTCTAAACATTTCATAACGTAAATAAATTATATTCACGTCGCTTTCAAACCCTTCGAAATTGCTTCAGTAGCATTCTTATTCGTAGGAAACTCTTAAATTTTCGCCAGGGAGTGATAGCGCCCCAATCCAATCAGAAGCCAAACATTTTAGAACCAAGAGTCATCTGCTCCATCTTTCGATTAATTCTTCATGCCATAAACTAACATATTATCACAATTTCTTTCTCTTCTGTGTTCAGATAAACTATTTCATGCTCATATTAACAGAAAGATGGATGATTGTTAATACTGTACTGAGTACTGAATGAGCTCTCTGGAGCCTCTTAAACTAAATAATTTACAATTTACGAGCTCGCACTGACACAAAATCTTTTTATATTTCAACTTTAATTATTGAGCAGTTTAGCAGTTTTTATAATTGAGCGCTGAAAACATAAATGGAAATTCAGTCTGTATCCAAATCCAATGCTGCGATAACCAACGTTTCACAACCCTGCGCAAAACTCGACCGCTGGACCATCTATCACACACTCGGTCGCGGTTTCAGTTCCAAGTAACCTATTATTGAATTCTCATTCTCAACTCTCACTGCTAGAGTCAAACTCGCGCGAGATGAAGAAACTGGAGAGTACGTCGCAATAAAATTAGTTAAACACTCTGCTGAACAAGAGAAAATCGAATCGGTTCGCAGAGAAGCAAAAATCTTGAATGAGCTTTCCAACAAGTCGATTATCAAAATGAAGGGCTATTCTGAACGCGCAGAATACCGCAAGTCCTCTGGCAAAACAGCTGACGTCTCTGCGATCGTACTCGAGTACGCTTCGTCCGGAGACCTGTTTGATTATTCCCTTCATTCTGAAGGGTTTAAAGAGCCAGTGGTGCGGAAATTCGCGATTCAGCTGCTTGAAGCTCTGAGAGACTGCCATCAGAATAACATCGCCCATAGAGACATCAAGCCGCAGAATATTCTCTTCGATGATAATTTCAATGCGAAATTGGCTGACTTCGGATTTGCGATATCTAACATATCTAGTCGCGAGATTACACGAACAGAAAATTTTGTCGGGACTGAGAAGTAAGATTCTGGAAATTTAATTTCAAATTTTAACGTTTAATAGTTTTGCAGCGCCTGAAATTTATTCTCAAAGCGCGACGTACGATCCTAAAGCAGCTGATATCTTTGCTTTGGGAGTCACGCTGTTCATCATGAGATGCGGGACGCTTCCGTTTCATCAGGCAACAGCAAGCGATAATTTCTATTCGCTCATTATGAGAGGAGAATACGCGCAATTTTGGCGCTTGCATATGATGAGGCGTGGCTCCACGAAAGCTAAGGCAGTGATCAGTTCGGACTTTAAGGATTTGGTCACGAAGATGCTGGTCGCGGATCCGAAAGAGAGGCTTACTGTGGAAGATGTGCTGAGTCATGAGTGGTTACGCGGGGAAGTTCCTCTTACAGAGGATATACTTCCCGTGTTTAGAGGGATAAAACAGAAGCTAGCTGCGAACTAAGAGTGAAGTTTTGGAGACTTGGGGGTGGTAGATAGATATTTTTTTTTTCTTAATATCATATGAAAGCCATTTCTAGCTTGTGGTGCAAGCTTGGACGGCTCTGAATTCTTGTAATTTTGACTTGCGTGCTATATATATTTAGGTAATAATGATGAAACTAATTTTATGTTTGTTACGATTGATAGAAATAAGTAATAATAATAAGTGAACTATATGAGCTAATATTATATATATAATTTAATGCAATAAGATATATATTTACTTTAATGAATAGTTGTATATGGGAAGGTAACTAGGTAATTACTCTATCTATTGTTGTATAAAATGAAATCTTTTTGATACGGAGAGAGATAAAATAGATGGTAAGGGAGACTATCTTCAAACACCTTGCAGCAAATTCCGCGGATGAACCAAGCTGTTAGTAGTACTCGCTATAGATTAGATATTTCCCTCAAAGAATGGGTACAAGGTCAAATGCCATTCATTCTTTGTGTAATAGCGTGTGTCTTCAGCTAGCATTTATCTCATAGAAAGCTTTCAATTTCTGTTTGAATGGTTTAATCATTATTTAAGAAAAGTTCCATTGCGGAGTTGCTCTCCAAATAAGTAGTTCCTCACATGCTAAAGGCACTTTAATACTCAAAAAAACCCCCTGTTTTGTCTATCAACACTTCATATAATCTTCGTAATTATAGTATTTACACCCATTTCTCTGATGAATTGGTATGATAGCAAAGGACTAAGATATTTAGATTAACCCAATGAAGCTTCAGGATATAAGACGAGACAGAAAAGATCTAATAGTTGAGTCTAATTTTGGTGTCTCTCTGTGATCTATATCAATTCCTCGATCTAATTAAGCTGGGTAATTCCGAAACCTATCACATTTAGCACATCTAACATCAGCAAACTCTCTTCATTGTGTTGAGATATTCATTCAATATCCCTTAAGGATTCAAGATTTAGCAAAAATAAATTTAAACCAGGAACATGCATAAGCCTGAAAAATCTTACAGACTTGAAGAAAAAGATCCCGACAGCTCTATACTGAGAGATCCTATTGAATTTGAGCTCATTCCTCCCATCACCAAAAGCGATACTCAATCCAACAACCACCAACCTCAAACTGAACATGATAATTCTCCGGAGCTACACAGAAACATCCTCATCAACAACCAAACCGAGCCTGACCCTCTCATCTCCAGAGCACACCAAGAAGACTCCTCTCTTCATAGCGGACTGATAACCCGTGTCGAAGACATCCCAAAATCTTATAAGTCTCCAGCCGAAAAAGCAAATTGGCTCAGCTATCTCTTTTTCTTGTATATGGTGCCATTTCTTTGCAAAGTCCGGTCAAAATTGCTAAAGTCTCGCCCAATCCAACTCGAAGACCTCCCTGAGATAGGCCGAGAGGAAGAAATTTCATATTATCGAGACAAACTCCAAGAGAGTTATATAAAACGGATCCAGAAAGGCAAGAAACCGAGCATCCTCTGGCCTTATATTCACACTTTCAAATACCAACTGCTGAAACAGCTGATCATTAACTTTATTAACTCAGGCTCGAGGATCATGTACGCCTATTTTTTGCTAAAAACGATTGAGGCGATGTCCACTGAGACAAAAGACTACCGCGTCATCTTCGGCTGGGTCGGAGGCATGATCGGCATGCTCATTATCGCGACTTTGGGCATTCATCATGACTACATGAACGGAGGATATCTTGTTGCTCGAGGGAAACTCGCCCTCATCGGTCTGATATACCAGAAAATCTCAAGGCTTAACCTCTATTCGCTTCATCAGTTGAGCATTGGAAAAGTCGTCAATATCGTTGCGAATGACATTAACATATTCGACACAGGTTTCTTTTTCATTTTCTATTTGATCTCAGCCGTTCCCGGCCTCATCGGCACTACTATCCTCTTATGGGAGATTTTCGGACCATCTTGCTTGACGGGAATCGGTTGTATACTTCTGACGTACCCACTGCAGAAGTTTATTTCTGTTAGAGCGATCAGGTTTGTAAAGAAAAAGAACGTTGTAACCGACGAGCGGATCAAGCTTACCAATGAAGCGATCGAGGGTATCAGGTTGCTGAAGATGTATGCGTGGGAGATGAACTTTTGTGAGTTCATTCAGAAATGCAGGAAAGAAGAGAGAAGAAACCTTTCTGCTCTTGCACAGTACGAATTTATCAATAACTATACTCTTGCCAAATCCGTGCCTCTGCTTGCGTCACTGCTAATTTATCTCACGTATTACTACGTCGAGAGAGTTCCAACCTCAGCGCAAGTGTTCGCCACAGTCATCTTAATGACAACCGTGCGTCTCCAAATCATAAAATACGGGACTATCGGCATCAAATTCATCGACGAAGCCAGAGTGTTATTCACAAGAATCCGACAGATCTTAGAAATGCCAGAGGTTGAAGTAAAGACTGAAAAGATCGGTCTTCCTCCAAAGGATCCTCAATACGCTATCGAATTTGATAACTTTGAAGCCTCATGGGATAAAAATACACTAAAGAGGCCGATCCTCACTGATATAAACCTCAATATCAAAAAAGGAACCCTCTGCTCTCTGGTTGGTCGAGTAGGCACTGGGAAAAGCACAATGCTTCTTTCTTTTCTACAGGAAGTCCCGTCGATCCAAGGACAATTGAGATTTGATGGCCGCGTCGCTTATGTTGAGCAAGAACCTACTATATTCTCTGGGACTGTCCGTTCGAATATCCTTTTCGGACGAAAATACGATGAGGCGTATTATAATCTGGTCACTGAATTTTGCTGTCTAGAGGACGATTTCAAGAGTTGGCCTGCGAGAGATCTCACAGAAATAGGAGAGAAAGGCGTGAATATGAGTGGAGGACAACGAGCGAGAGTAGCGCTTGCGAGGGCAGCTTATTCGCATGCGGATATCTATCTTTTAGATGATCCACTGAGCGCGGTTGATGCGAAGGTCGCGAAGAAGTTGTTTGAGGGGATAAAAGTGCTGTTCAAAGGGAAAACCGTGCTTCTTGCGACTCATCAAGTGCATTTCGCGAGGGAAGCGGAGCAAATTATTGTTCTGGACAATGGAACAGTGAGAGCTTCAGGTAGCTTCAAGGAAATCATTGAACAGGATCCTGGAATTATCTCTGCGTTTGAAGATCAGTCGACGAAACAATCGGAAAATACGAAGGAGGATGGTGAAGACACTAAGAAAGAAAATAACGATGTGCAAAACGACCAAGCTTTGAAAAACGCTGAGGACAAGCAACATGACGAAAATAAGGAGCAACACTCTGCTCAGCCGCTTTCGACAGTTAGCAAAGCCAATGGGGATAGTCAAAAGGGAAAATTGTTCTCGAAAGAATCTACTTTATCGGGTACTGTCACGCTAAAGACTTATCAAAGATATCTTCGAGAATCAGGCTCTCTTTTATATTTCATCATCTTCGCCCTCTCTGCTGCAGTAGTTGAATTCTCAAATATCTGGTTCTCAAGGGTCCTAGCATATTGGACATCTGGTCAATACTCAGAAAGGCTAGCTTTTGGCATAATGGGCCTTATGGTTGGAGTGTGTGTCATCGCTTGTTTTTTAAGAAACTACTTCTTTATTAAGATGTGCTTGAGCTCAGCTGACACCGCACATAAGTCGATGCTGGAGAGAGTCATTCGAAGTCCCGTTTCTTTCTTCGACACGAATCCAGTCGGTCGGACGTTGAACCGATTCTCTAACGATGTCGGAACCATGGACAGAATTATCCCACAAGCCGCTGACGAATTCATGAACGGGTTCTTTAACTTATTCGCCATACTTATCACCGTTTTTTCCATCGAGCCAATTATCATCGCTCCAGGAGCTTTCCTCATAATTGGGATATATATTATCGTGCAATTTACTCGCAGAGCAATTATTGAGACCCGCAGCATCGAGCTAGTCACAAGGAGTCCAATGTATAGTCATTTCTCATTGACTTTGAATGGTTTGATCATCGTTCGCTCTTATCATCAGCAGGGCAATTTCAATCGTTATTTCATGGGCTTGGTCAATAATAACACAAAGGCTTTTACTCGACTCTATGAATGGGGAAGATTCTTGGGATTTTATATCGATTTTGTGGGCACTATCTTCACCGCTGCTGGAATATGCTTACTTGTGACCGTTGGTAGCTCCGATGTTAGCTTAACAGGGTTAGGCGTCTCTTTTCTACTGAGCATCTCGACATTTATGCAGTATTCTGTCAGGCAAGGCATAAACGCTCATATGATGATGGCGAGCGCTTCTCGTATTTATAACTTTAGCGATTTACCCTCGGAGGATACGCTTAAGAAACCGAATGACAAGCAGCTGCTCCAAAAGCATTGGCCAAACAAAGGAGAGATCGCCTTCAAAGACGTTGTTATGAGATACCGCCCCGAGTTAGATCCAGTTGTGCATGGACTCACATTTACTGCGAGAGGCAGCGAGAAGATAGGATGCATTGGAAGGACAGGAGCTGGCAAATCGTCGATCCTACAGATTTTGTTTCGCATGAGCGAAATTGACAAAACGAACCCGCAAACCAGCGCCGCATGTGAAGTTATTCTCGATGGTGAAGATATTCGAGAGTTGGGCTTGCACACTCTCAGAAATTCGATTTCGATCATCCCACAAATCCCTTTTATTTTCAGCGGAACTGTACGAAGAAACCTCGATCCGCTTGGCCAAAACACCGATTCGGAAATAATGAAAGCTCTCGAGGAAGTAAATCTGAAAGATTATGTCATGAGCCTCGAAAAGGGATTAGATACAGATATGAGCAGCTCTTCTTCAGTGTTTTCAGTGGGACAACGACAGCTAGTCTGCCTTGCTAGGGCGATATTAAAAAACACGAAGGTTATTGTGTTAGATGAAGCAACTGCTAATGTAGATTTCGAAACAGATAATTTGATTCAAACTACGATAATGAATAAATTCAAGGACTGCACAGTCTTCACAATAGCTCATCGGCTTTCGACTGTCGCAAACTATGATAAGATATTAGTGATGGCTGCTGGAAGAGCTGTTGAATTCGATCATCCTTATAAGTTGCTTGTGAAAAATATTGGAGATGAAATGATCACGAACACGGAGAGTCATTTTGCGCATATGGTGCTCCAAACTGGTAAAATTGCGTCGCAGAATATTTTGAATATTGCCAGATCGAACTATTTTGGAAAGCAGAATACGAATGTGGTCTAGGAGCAACCTTTTTCGAGGAATTCGACATGTTATTTGATAGTTGAACAGATCGAGACGGTCTTTTTATACATAATTATCAAAAGTATACAAATTAAAGATTTATGGATATCAGGAGAGCATTCATATGGTTTCTCTTTTCATGAAGTATCTTCAAAAACTCAGCGTATTACATCGTTGATTGCTAAGCGATATTTCGATTAGAGGAGGCCAAATTTTCATTTATTTGACATGAAGATGATAAGATTATGAATTTCGGAGAAGAGTGCCCAAAACTCGCATTAGTTTCGAATATTCATTCATTCACGATAGTTTTTTTTGGTTTGAGAATAAGTTTGATTCAGTCATATTGACACAGGAATGATTGAGATTGATAGGAAGAGAGTGTGGAAAATTTTTTTCTTTTAATTTTTCTCTCTGACATATTAATAAGCATCCTTAAACTTGTAATTAGTAGGACTTCATAATCGAATGTATTATTAATGGTTGAAGTCCAAATATAATTTTTCCTTGAACCTTGTCCTACTTTTAACATAAGATAAAATTTTTTTCGCTTTCTTTTATTTGTTGAGCATAAACTTGAAGACTCTATCAAAAGTAAGCATCTTCAATTGAATCAATCAATGAAGTAAATTTCATTCCTTTCTGTTTTGAGTTATAAACGTCATTTATCAAGAGGAAAAAAACTGAATGAGATTTCCAGTAACTTCCTAAATATAAATGATCCACGGTTTTTTCCAATAAGTTATGTAGGTCATTCACTTAAATTAGCATGAACACCGTTCAAGCATGATACTGTGAATTTCCAGTTAAATTAATTCATTTCAGGTTTTTTTTTTTGAACATTAACAAATTCTACAACCGGTTAGGCTAATTCATTATTCAGTTGCCTGGAGGCAGCGCTTCTCTTTTATTCGGTTTAATTACTCAATCAATATCTCAACTTTTCATAGTATAGTACTCTTAATAACATGGGAAAATTTTCAATTTTCAAATTCCCGTGGAGCCAGATTTTCCTAAGTACTTCAAGGTTTATTTTGTTAATAAACAATGTATCTCCGTAATAAATTTTATTTTTTTCAAATATCTTCTTAATCCCAAAGAAATAAAATTTATTTCTCAGAAATATCTTTTAAATGCTTTATTGGGCTTCCAAAATGATCCATCATAGTCCCAACTCCGGTTACCTATCTCCATTGTGCCATTCTCTAATGCACTTTATGTGCTCACCAAGCCAGTATAACTCACGCTGTAGGATCTGTTGAATGTACTCTTGTCCTAAGAATAGAAAGATACATTGTTTGTTAATCAACTTTTATTGACTCAACTGACTCAGCTTTATATTTTACTAATAAACTCGCCAAATCATCTCCATCATGTCAGTCCTCAGTCAAAGGCTTCGAAGCACAAACACGAGTTCTTTCAAAGGCGAGTCACCCACGCATTTTCCAAAAGTTCGGACCCCAAACCGAGACCATCTAAGCTTTGTCAAGGACTTTGAACAGTTTGTAAACAGCAAAGCGAAAATTATCGAACGGGCCAAAAAACATCTTCCCTTCAGATCCACCAGCAGCCAAGTCAGCCCAGAACCGACTCGGTATCCAGTTACAGCCAGGTCTTCCTTGAGACTCTCTGAAAGCCCTCAAAAATCGACTCCTGCGACTATGAAAGGACACAATAATAGTGTCGAGGAAGAGGTAGAAGCTAGTCCAGTTACCGTATCTGAGGCTGTGAAGAAAAATAAAAGTATAACTGCCATGATTAAGAGAACAAAGAAAAAAATAAAATTCCTCGGAGAAGGCGAAACCGAGAGATTCGATAACAGATTGCAGATTTTCCGTGGGGTAAACACGTTTATTGATGTGAAAGATCTGATGAAAGACATGAATATAATGAATCAAGTAAAGAAAGACAATGCTGATCTTCAGCAAAAGGTGCAAAATCAAATCGCTGCTCTTGCAAAGGAGATCCAGCTTCGAAAGAGCATGGACGAAGGTAGAAACGACCCTCTTAGCCATAGAGTAAGCACGGCTTTAGACAACGCAAGAATCCGTATTATCACCTCTCGAGCGAACTCCAAAGCAGCATTTAGAGCAGGACACAAAACTGTTGGGTTTCGCTTACCAAACACGGACCTCAAGCTAGATGAGCGCGATAAGCAAGAGTACAACCCAGACGATAAAAATGACATAGATGGCTTCTATGACAGGCTCGGAGATGACCTTGCTTCCGGGAAACTCGACAAAGAGGAATTGCATGCGGAAATCGATGAGGAGGAAATTAACAGCGGCTTGAATTACCTAAAGCAACTGCTTGAGGAAAAGACTAGGCTGAGTCTGGCTCAAGACAAGCGATACCACGCTAATTTCAAAAAAAGAGCGGAAAACGTGATTACCGTGGTGAAGAGAGCAGCGAAAAAAATATATGACAGAGACCTTACAAAGGAGGAATTGATGGAGAAACTGGCTGAGCAAGCTGAGAAGACAAAGGAAGCTCGGCGTAGAGAGAAAGAGCTGCAAGACGAGCAGATTCGACAGCAGCAGCAAAGCGAATTCTTTTTTCAAACTCAATATCGACCGAATCAAGATTTATTCAGCACTGATCTCAATATCGATAAACTTCCTCCTGATCAGCAGATTCGAGCTATTCAGAGGAAGATTTCGAATATTGAAGCATTTCATGGGAGATCGGAGAGCTTGGATACGCTGATTGAGAGGAGAGGTAGAAGCTCGACTACGCTTGCAGCGGCTCCGATTCTTATGAATAAGAAAATTAATAGTTTGCATAGAAGATATGCGAATGTATTAATCAATGATCTGGATCAGCAGGAACGTGATTTCCAGGATATAAAGCTCAGAATGCATCTTGAGATTAACCATCTTGAGGATTTCTATGAGCAGGATGTGGGGAAGATGAAGGAAGATCCAATGGAAGCTCTGCGATTGACTTTCAGCAATCAAACGCATTTTGGGTCGTTTTTGAATAAACCAATCAAGTTGAAAAATTCGAGGAAGAGATTAGCTGTTGTAATGGGCACTTAATTCTGGGTAGTTTTATTGATGAACTGTAAATAGCTGTTTCCATTTATTAATGGAAAATTGAAATGTATAAATATTGAAATTTGTTAACCTTTGAAAAGTTGTATTTCTCAGGTGAATGCTTATAGTCTAAAAAGTGAGGCACTGCCTCATATAAAAAACTTTAAATTATGAAGTCCAAATAAGGGATGAAAAGTACGTTAGGAAATGAGATGGAGTTCCTTGATGTTGGTTCTTAGTATTATCATATGTACAACTACCGATAAATTGCTTCAATCAATCATTTGTTTTGAGGTAGTCATGTTACGCCGCACAATAAAACTGAGATTAGATCCACAACTCGCGAATGAGTCATCTGATGGAGAGGTTTCCGTGCTTTTTCTGGGAATATAGATAAAATAATTAATTTTTTATCTCGCTTTCTTCTTCATCACTCCCAAACTCGAGCGCTGTTCTTTGCCAAGCCATAGCTATAATATATGTGTCCCTTTGGAATTTTCATAAAAATAAACTCTTGAGCTCATAATTGCGATTATCTGTAGATGAGAGACTTCCATGCGTAACTACGAGAGCTTATTATGCAGTGTTATTAAAATATATTGCTGTAATTAATTTGACGTTTCGGACTTTTATTTCAATAAAATTTGTTTATCCCTCAAGACTTGCAAAAAGACAGCTAGCAATCAATGAGTAGTGTTCGACTTTCCCGGAGCCAGACTCCTGATCCAGCGACAAAGAGAAGAGTTGTTGTCAACAATATGCGAGGCAGACCAACTGATAAAATGACGCAGTACCTCAGAGAAAGTCATGCAGACCAATTTGTGAGTGTTTACAAGAAAGACCTCGGTTCCGAGACACGGACTTCCTTTAACATTGATCCCAGTACAAGACTTGGCCAAACTTATCAGTAAAGCCGGAATAGAATTCTCTTAATCTGAATGAACAATGGATGATAGGCTGAGAAGGGCAGTATCTGCAGCCGACTTAACAGAAGACCCAGAAACCAAAGTAATTTTCGTCTCTCTGGTCTAAAGCTCTGAATAATGTTTCTCCAGAGAGAAAAGCTAAAAGAATACAAACCGTTTTTTGAGTATCCAAGGAGCAGAATCGAGATAAAGCCTGAATGCAAATTGCAAAGAGCTAGTTTATATCAGCGCGACTATGCGAAAAAGAACCCTTACCCTAGCTTTGTCCTGAAAAACGATTTTTTCACAACTAAGCATAGGGGAAGTACGATGGAATTGCGAACAACAGCTAAGGTAAAAAAAAACAAACTGAGTAATGTTGCTTCAATACGGATATAAATAATGACAATAGAGTGACTATCCAGCTTGGGTCCCAGTGCCTACAACCAGAGATCACAATACCCGCTCAGCGTATAAGGTGCCTTTAGTAGGTATTTCAGCGTATAAGGTATAGCTACATTGTAGAGCGCCGGAATTCTCAAAAATTAATAGACGGAGTATGTGAATTGGGGCGAGAAAGCTTTGACAACAGACCGTCCTGGGAGACCAGTGACAGTGGTAGGAGACAGAAAATTAGACGCGCAAACAACATATAGAGAAGATTTCAAAAAAGCCACTGCAGAAGAGGAACGTCTCAATGAATTATCCAAAACCACAATGATTAATATTAATAAAGTTCGAAAAGCGTAAGGGTTAGCGTTCTTTCTTGATGCTTATTTATATTCCAACGATAGCTCGCCTATCGCTACAAGAGTAGATATGGGCATGAAAACAATGTATCAAACAGCTTTTCAGCCCAGCACTAAAGTCGTCCGAGAACGACCAAGATCATCTAGCGTATTCTAGCATGAGTTATGCTAGTACTAACACGTGTTCAATAGAAATATAGATTAAATCCGTCGTATCCAGGGCAATATATGACCGTATTCGCAAAAGAGTACTCAGATCCAGAAAAAAGGCTCTTTTTGAAGTAGTAAGAGGCGTTGTTACTTAAAAAAGAATGATGAGATAATATCTCTGGCATTATTTTTGGTTATTAAAAGCACACGATTCATCGATGAGTCTTCGTAATATTATATACTTGTGATTCTATATGATCGTTAATTTGAGTAAGAGATCTATCAGCGCAATGGTTCAACACAAATTGCGTTATATTTCAGCACAGATCATAAATAGCTCTCTATAGTAGAAAAAGGGATTCCCACTAATTGAGAAGGATTGTCATTTTATCACTTCATTCTGTGGTTTTAAATCCTAATTCCAGATCCCAAAAAAAAAAAACTACAATGGTACTTAGTCCTCATTAATACTAAGCTGGAGAGAAAAAAAAAACATAAATATCACCGTTCTCACTTTCATAACGTATTGAATGTTACATTGATTTAAACTCAATATTCTAAAATTCAAAGTAATAAATCCTTTATTTAGATGAAAAATCCACGTTTCAACACGTTTTACTCCCTCTTCGTTCTTGCCGCTGTGTGTTTTCACTCCAGCGCGTTAGAGCCGATCAAACTCTCCTTGGGCACCACGCACCACGGCGTTCAACCCGGAAAATCTACGCAAATCTACCAATTTGCTGTACCTGATCCTCCAGAAGACCTCACAGTTTACCTCACCTCCAACGGAGACAACTTCTATAGGATGTTTGCGACCAAATTTGACACTGAACTACGCGCAAACTCTACCAAGAACGATTACTACACTCTGGGAACGCATTTCCTCCTTATCGACATCAAAGCAAGGCAACTTCCTCAAGGAAGCGCCAAAAAAATCTATTACATCGGTGTTGATTGCGTATCTGGTGAGCAATGCGACTACCAACTTCGATTCGAGCACCCGACCAACTACACTGCCAGCGTCAACGAAAGAGTTTACCCCCGTTCTTCGAAGAATGGAAGCGATTCCATCGTCGTCTTCAAAATCCCAAAGAACGACACCACTGAAAGAGTCATCATCAACGCTGCACGACTCTACACTCGTTCCAACTCCTCTATGCCGATGAAAGCTTACATTTCCAGGGAAATAGGAGACGCGGAGAACCCAGTAGTCTCGTTAATGGACTTCGATACCGCATGGGACTCTGGTCTTGCTACGATTATTCATAAAACTCAACCGGATTTCTGCACTGACTGCAATTGGACATTGAGGCTTATTTTTGACGATCCTGTGGTCGTGCAGGCCAGAACCTACGGGCCAGTCGAAAGGATAAGGCAATACATTCGATTTGATGACGTTGCGATGGCAGAAACGCAAAACACCTACGTGATTCATCTCGATGAGGACAGAGTCAATGAGAACTCATCAGTTCTGTTGACATTCCAATTCTATGAAGGATTAGTCAACTACTTCATCCATCCTGATGTCCTGCCGAACAGGCTGCAGGATTACCTGTGGAATATCTCCTCCTACGGCGAGGAAGTGATTCGGTTGTCTGCGCTTGAGCGAAAGAAGTTTGGTTTCAATAAGAAGATATATATCACCGTCAAGCCCACTGAAACAGTCGCTTATTCCATCTCTTACAGACCGATTAACACCGAGAGCAAAAGCTGGTACGGCGGCCAGACCCTAGCTCCAGAAAAAACATACATGAGCTTCATTCAGGACGGAGAAGTGCAAACCTTCTGGTACCACGCGCAGTGCAACTTAAGCACTGATTTGGGAGTATTTGCTAATACAGGTAACGTGCATGTCGCTGTTTTCCGCTGCGAGTACCTGGAAGACTGCTACCTCACAGCAGCAAACTTCTCAAATCTCGGTGCTATTCAAAAACTCGTGTACTACAGCAATTCATCTAAAATGTGGAAATCTGGGTCTTTCAATGCGAGTCATGTTAACTACACGCATTACTGTCACTATGCGATTGGAGTGTTAGGCGCCTCGCAAAACCCTTCGACTAATGAATCCAGCTACGAGATCTGGGTCGATCAAAAGAATACCGTGACCAAGCTCGTCGAGGGCTCGACGTTTAAGGCTGAAATGGCGGCGTTTGTCCAGAGGCAGTTCACGTTCAGAATCCAGAATGAAGCAAACATCGAGCGCGTTACTTTCCGCGTGACACCTTTATCAGGCCGAGGGCAGTATACGCTGAACTTCGCTCCTTACGACCCTAATGCCCTGCCATTCCATACCACGAGCACGGCTTGGAGCATAGACGTCGCTCGATCGCCTCTTCAAACGACGCTTGCAGGAGTATACAATTTGACGTTAACAGCACTCGAAGCCTCGATCTTCTTCATCACTCCGGTTATCCATCGCAAAAACACCACTTCCGGTACAACGACCCATAAGCCACTAACCCTCCCAGCAGGTGTTACCCTTCGCCATAGCATTTCGAAAGACGAAGTTGCTTATTTCCAATTCAGAACGAATTTCCCAAAGAATTTCAGCGGCTCGATCACCGTGCTGATTCAACCAATCAGAGGCAAAGTTACAATGTACATGAACGTCAATGGCAAGAGCCTTCCATCAAACAAATCGGATGAGCATGCTTGGAGAAGTTATGGCAATCAATTGACAATTTCCAGCTTTTATCCAGACTTCAACCCACAAGGGTTGTACCAGATCGCTGTCTACCCTCAACCCTACAACCGGTCTCAATATTACGATACGTATTCCTTCTCCATCGCTTATATTAACTCAGAAGAATTCCTTTACCTTCGAGACGGCTTCCCCTTTGATTTCACCGTTTCTAAGTCAATGCCGATGTATTTCGAGATAGACTACTCGCCTGAAGACGGGGATCTCCTCTTCACGAAGAGCAGCCGCTCGGACTACGAGCTTTTTGTGTCGGCCAATCCTTTGATTGTCTTCCCGAACCAAACATCGTATACTGCTCGCACGCAAAACACGTTTTCTGTTGCATTGAAAGAAAACCAATTGCGAAGTGCCTGCCACTTCTCGAACTCGACTTCGAAGTATGAAACCTGTACGATCTATTTATCAGCCTTCACGAACTACACCTACCCCGTCGGAGGCTACATCATCGTGTCCAAGAGCAAGAAAACGGTGGATCTGGCGGAAGGAGTCAGCTCGTACCAGCCCATCCTACGTGATCAGACTTATAGATTCAATTATTATCCAAGCAGTCTATCGAATTTATTGGTCGTGAAAGCTTGGTCTCAGTATAAGAAAGTCTCAGTTTTTGCGAAGGTTAAGTCCTATAGGCCTCAGAACCATTCCTTCGTTACGCAGCCCGATCTTGCTTACCCTACAAACAAAGACTTTGATTTCTCTGCGAAAGGTATAGTTTCACACTCGATGAGTGAATACAAAGACGAGTTCGTCATTCCAGCAGACAAACTGAAGGAGTTATGCCATTCAGACGTCATAAATTGCGTTGTCACGTTAACTGTTTATCCTGATACCAGCGGCGACGTCGACTCAAATGAAGACATCATCGAACCTCCTGTGTTCCTCATCATGGTATCGGGAGATTACGTGATATTGAACTCTCACACGCCGGTCTATGACTTTATCTTCAAGGACCAAATTCGGTATTATGAGTTGTCAATCAGCAAGTCCAAATGTCAGAACTGCACCCTTTCAATCGATATTACCCCTGTTTCGCAGGCAAAACTATACATCGTCGTCTCTGCAGGTACCTCCACAAGACCAACCCCTGAAGACAACGATTTCCACCTTAATGGCACTCATTTCAAGCTCACTCAAGAGCAAGCAAAAAGACACTCCAAGGAATTCTATGGAGAATGGACCATTGGTGTTTATGGCGGCGAAGACGCTAGTTATCATATCGTGGCCTCGTTCGACGATAATAAGGAAACTGTTATCTTGGGTGGCCATCCGTTTGAATTCGCTATGGATGAAAATGATACGAAGGCATTCCAATACTACCTCGATAGTCCTGATGAGATCGAAATCAGGTCTCATGTTGAAAAAGGAAGACTCTCTACTGAAGCATATGCCTTCAAGTCAGAGCAAAGCCGTGAAGAGCCTCTTAACGCGTATTTTATCCACAGAACGCTCCTAGATGGTACCACTTTAATGGTCCTGCCTGAGGAAACCGCGAAGCGAATTACACCTTGCTATATTTCAATCACGCTGCAGGCTTTTGATAACAACACTCTAGGAAACGTTGTCGTCCTTCATCCTGAAGATAACATTGTTCTCGTAGACGGGCATTTCTACACAGATATCTTAGAGCCTGGTGACAAGATATACTTCAAATACCAACAAATGCGAAACTCCAGTGAGAAAGAGGCCTTGACGATAAATAATTACATCGACGTCCAGCTCTTTGCTGGTAATATCACCGCTTCGGTCTATGATAGTCCATCTCGCAACAATGAAAGCCTTGTTTTAAAGCACACTCCTTTAGATGGCGATCATTTCTTTAGTCTTTATCCTCAAACGCAAACGGATTCCCACGCGAAGCCTTACACTAACCTCTTCATCAAGATTGAGGCTCACTCGCATACGAAATTCTCAATAGTTGCGGGTTCTGAAAACAAGAAAATCAAATTGGCTGATGGAGTCATGCATACAGACTACCTCAACCAAAACCAAGAAGTCAAGTATACTGTGCCGCTGCCTATTTTCAATGCAAGCGACCCATTCGAGGTGAAGATTAATATCAATTTGTATAATTACGGCTCGAAAAGCACATTAAAAGACCTGTTGGCTCTTGCGGCGACAGGCTTCCCAACGTTCTTTGACGGCGAGCTTGTGGTTAAACAGGCAAACAACGAAGAATATAGAACCAGGATGCCGTTTACAGCGAATTACTCTTCCGAAAAAGACAAGAATGGTGATTATTTCGCCTCGCAGCTTCTTGTCATCGGGAGCTATCAATTAGCGGCAATCCTCTCGGTTTACGATGGAGCAGGCCAGCAAGCGAGCCTCGAATTCAAATTGCGAAATTCTAACATTCTCCCCACTAAGTACGCTATTTTCGTCCAATCGACGAAGCCTTTGGCGCTGCCTGTGGGCGGATTGCACTTCAACCGAGTGAGCGATAAGCACTCAGCGATCTACGAGATTTACGCTTCGAAAAGTGGTGTTCTCGCTATAGAGTTGGTAGAATGCTACGGAAAAGTCCGTATTGACGCGACTGATTCAATCCAAAAGATGCAGAGCAACCACTGGGATCTCAAGGTCAGCCGTCCTTCTGAGGAAGTGCTGTATGGACATCTCAAAGTCAGACAAGGCACTGTTTACGTCCGGATCACAGTATTAGACGGCGTGGTGAATAATAAGACCACAAACGAGAAAGTAGCTTTATATAGATTCCAGACTAGGCTCTTCTCCGAACAGAGTGTGCTCCCATACGATTCGTTCTATCGCGGAGGAAACGGTATTGTGAATTGGAACATTGACACCAAGAACCAATCCACGGTCGAGCTTGTCTGGAGCGACGCGGCTGTGGATCAACAGGAGAATATATTCAAGGATTACGACGTCGAACCGATTTATAACGTGTTAATTGCAAGAGACAGACTCACACTTGAAGCATATTCCAAATGCGGTGTTCTGCCAAATGACGCTGAATTAGGCGAGTCACATGACGACTACCTTAAATCCAACAAGATTTATGTCAGCAAATCTCTAAGCTTACAGGATTTCGAATCGCAGACCCAACAGAAAAGAAATCAACAGTTCGATCTCAAGGACAATGAGGCAGTGACTTATTACGGGGTTGTGGTAGCTAAATTGAACGGTTATGCGAATGGGAATAACTTTACCAGCTGGTCGATCCCGTTGGTGTATGAGTCTGTGCAGATTTCAGTCGGTCTCATGGGAGGCCTGTCGACTCCGACGTGGATCGTCATTGCGGTTGTGACGCTGACGTTGACGGTGCTGGTCATTGGGTTCTTGTTGTTTAAGTACTACAAGAGATATAAGCTAACGAAAGCGAGACTTCAATTCGAAATGCAGGATATCAGGAACGTGGCGCATGCACTGCCCGAAGACGTCATTGAGAAGCAGGTGGAGCAAGCACAGCAGGCAAGACATACCGCGCTTGTCGAAGAGCCACAGGCCTAAGGACCTGATATTATTATATATTAAGCATTAATGGCCAGCGGCCTGAATATTCTCTTTCATAAATCTGGTGACGATTCCTTTAAAATTATATAGATTTAGCAAGGATAGTGAGACAACTTGCAAATGAAATAATATCCTTGATAATTTCAGTCCGATGAGAGTTTAGGGGATGAGGAAAGTGGTATATCAACGGTTAACTATCAATAAATAGCATAACAGATATCAATGTAGAATCGATATTGGAAATGATTTTATAAAAGTAAGGTTACTCTTTGATTTTGTAAAAAATTATATAAACTCTAATGAGCTTTAGGTTGATAAGAGGCTTTCAAAAAAGCGTTTGTGAAGCTTAATTTTCGAATTTGGTTGGTCGGTTTGGTTGGTTTTGCTTGCTCTAGAGTATTAGTAGAGTCTTTAGTTTTCGTTTGCACTGTCTGTGCTGCTGAGTGGTTTGCAGTGGGCGTTCTAGGTTTCACGTGGGTATTATTCATTTCTGGTGGTTCTTCCTGGGGCTTTTGGACTATTAATGGAATGTTAGTTGATTTGAATACTAAGATGAAAGGAAATTACCATTCAAGATGGCATGCTCTGGTGTTTCTCTGTTTGGACTCAAAAAAGAAAGTTTAAATTGATCTGCCTTGGGTGACGCTTCGATCGTGACAGTAAAAAACTTCGGGTTGAATTTCTTTATCACAAACAAGCGCTTGGGGATACTGCTCTCTTGCTTGGAAGTTGCAGGCCGATTAACTTGATTATAACTTATTTTCTTTAATATCTTAAGCGTGTCCTTTATGCTCTGGTTACTTTCAGCCTTTATCAGAGATGTTAAAAATAATTAATATAACTTAATACATATTCACGTAGGTACCTGATCAGTATAGGATTTTTTAGCGAATGGAATAACCGTTGGTTGGACCTTTGTTCCAGGATTATATATATTCCCCTTTGATTCTATCTGTTCAGCGTGATGATTGCAAGTTCTGATCGATCTTGACTTAAATTTCGGTTTTGATCCAACAGGTTGACCTATCCCATCTATCTTCAGAGGTTTTCTATCAGTGTCCCCTGGCTCGGTTGCTGTCAAATCGCGATGCCATTGGTCATAATTATATTCATTAAAATAACCTTCTGTTTGAATTCGAGTCATATGATAACTATGCTCAGGTTTCTTCAGAGAGATACTATTCCCGACCACCATTTCTCTAGGACTCAAACCACCTATTGGCGAATAATATTCTTGCTGTTCCAAAGTAAAAGAAGGTTTTGATTGAGTTTGCTTTTTTCTCATACTGCGCTTCATTTTCTTGAGATTCGTCGTCAATTTTGTTTGTATTTGCGCATTTTGATGATTTTGAATGTAGTTCTGAGGGCTCGAGCTTTCGGTCTGAGCTCCAACAGTCGCAGTGAGCAATCGTTTTGCTCTAGATTGCTGCATAGTCTCTGGACGAGCACCAGGATCTTTCCACATTAAACTCACCCCTCCTTCAGAAGTGTTTCTCCTGGAGATTCTGCTGAAGTTATAAGGCAATTCTTCACTTGGTCCATCTTGGCCTTTGTCTTTCTCTTTTGTTATCATGTGATTTTGTGTTTCAAGGGAGATCGACCCTAACTGTCCTGTTTTATCAGCCACGAGTGTCTGAGGTGTTTCAATTTTGACGACTGAATTCTCAGGAAAAGAGGTCATTTTGTGATGCCTGATAGTTGAGGATTGAGATACGCTGTCGAAGACTGAATTCAGTTGGCGAACGCTCATTGAGTTAGGAAAAAAATATCTCTGTTCTTGGATCCTCTCCGGTGAACCTCTCAAATCTTTAGAGTCACGCCTTTCGCGAGGAGTCAGGTGATTTGGTTTTTGCTGAGGAGAACGAAGGATTTTGCTTGAAGCAGATTCGACGAGCATTTTTTTTGGAGAAGGTTTGGTGAGTATAGAGTGCTGCTTTTGATTGTTGTCCTCCCATGGTCCTAGGTCCTCAGTTACGTCAATAAGCGCGAGATTTGCGTTGGAGGTGCTGTTCATGATTGTTTCGTAGTATGTTTTTTCGTTTTCGATGTCCTCATCAGGGTCTTCTAAGCCGGCTTCGATATATTTCTTGAAATTAAACAGCTCGTATTGGTCCCGAGGAGACGGGAGTTTCAATCTGTCATAAGACATTTCCGCGAGTTTAAAGATTAAAAATAAACAAGCCTCTATTAGGCTAATCAAAATCCCAGCAACCAGATTAATGTTCTGAATTAGATTTGAAGGCAAGAGTACTTATTCTATCGTCGCATTGCTGAAAACAAAGTTTTCTAACAACAGCTTCCCAAAAACCAACACCCGATGCTCATCAAACAAATTAAACATATACCAAGTTGCCGATCATGAAACGAAAGCAAAACAATTAAATATGATATATGATACTGATTAGGGTTTGATGATATGAATAGATTTCTAACGATAATCTTATCACTCTTCTCGATGAGTTCGACGATGACAATTTTTTCAACGAAAAAAAAAATTTGAAATTGATAAGCAGAGCTCGTATGATCAGTAGATGGATCTTGTGGCATGGTCAGTGGAAAATATCGAAACTGGTTGAGATTATAAAACTTGACCCATAAAGGATTGGCGTCAGTAAATCTCAGGTTAAATAAGTGTTGATAGCCTAAGATAATGTCACCAAACGTAGTGCCGCTCTCCATACAATAACAACATTTAAAAAATTCACAACATTCACCATTTCAACCATATCAAAAACTCTAAACCTGTAACCAAGTGTGGAGCAGCACTACGAAGACAATCTTTTTTATTTATTTAGAGAATGCTGCTTTAAAGCTTTTTTCTGTTTTTTTAGATATTTCGTGCCATCATGAATTTCAATCAAAAGAGCAGTTGTTTTCAGAAGATATATTTTGTCCTCTTTCGCATTTGAAAACCAATGCGAATCATCAAGAATGGTTTCTTTCATTGAGATCGATCAGATTGAAACTGAGAGTTATCAATGCAATCTTGTAAATTACAATGAGATTATCAACTTTGCTGAGTACGAGTGAAATAAAACCATTTTGTTAAAGGCTGTAACTCATGCCAATAGCTCAACTTGTACTTTGTCACAGCCAAGCAAGCGGTCTGCAAATAAAAAGTAAAGTTAGAAAATTGATTTCGGATGAGTACGATTCAGGATTAAAATCAGCTTGTTTATTATATCAGAAATGAATTTTGCTTGACGTTGAATTCATTTTTGACGTGAGCAGACTTTCGAGTTGGAAAGAATCTAAGCTGATTCTCTAGATTTGTTGGGTTCAGGTATTAGTAAAGGAAGAATAGAATGAAATCCCAACCATAAAACAACAACCTCATTTTATTAAGTATATATAGATTTATAATTTAGAAAGCATTCAGTCCCAATAAAGGATAATTTTCACCGCTATTCCGAGCTTGTATTAATTCGCTGGGTTTGTATGAACTTTAATACCACTGTCACAATTCCAAGCTATAATTTGTTAGAGAGCAATTAAAATGAGATGTCAACTAAATTTTTTCTTATCATAATTCATGTCGTGATCTTTATACGAACTCCATTCCGTACACATTAAGCGCAAGAAACATCTATTAAAGGCGAATAGCCCAATTTGTAGGATCAAAGTGTCTTTAATTGGTAGAGATGAGGCTTTCTGGTTATGAAAAAAGGTTTTCTTGCCAATTTAACTCTGACTGGACTATCGATTTTAATAGCAAACAAGAGTCCAAGGGAAATTACTCTGAATTACATCTTCATAGACGACGCTATCGATGATTCTAATTTAATGAATGCCAATTTTATCTCAAATGACTTGGAGTGAATCACTATAAACTCAATTAACCCGAGATACAGCCAGGAAGCGATTGTCAACCCTACATTCGAACTTGCGACGAATAGTATTCTACTATCTGCTAATCAGCATCGGTAATAATGGCCCAACTAGACAAATTCTGATTATAACTCCACAAATAACTTGTATTTCACAAAGAAGTATCTAACAAATCCCGTTTACAATTCAAAAATTTGTTCAAGTTTTGAAATGTTGCAGCGAAAGCTGCTTACATATTGAATAATAATTAATCAACTATGCTAAATATCAATATTTCATTCCTTTCAAATCGTCAGTAAACATTGCAATTCTGATAGGCGCGAATCCCAAGTCAATTGATTATTTGCGCATTCTCTGAAACGTGTTACCGTGACTTAAATGTATCTGGCTGTGCATATTATCTGCTGTAGCAGATTAAGCTGCATCTTTCGGCTCGTCTCTGAGAAGAGGCATGAGTAATACTCATTCTTCAAATCAGTTTCTTGAGTAAAAAACAAAAACTGAGCAGCTCTTGAAAACATTTGAGACGTAGTGACATATATTGATTTCCATTAATTGCTATTTTGCATTCAAATTTAAAATTCTAACATTTAATCTAAATTTCGTGGCTCATTTTGAGTCTAAAGAGTCAATACCAGTTTTCCCGATTTCACCGGTAATCAATGCAAACGTAAGTTAAAGGAGAAAGCACTAACAATAATCAAACTAAAATAGGGAGGAGCGACGGATCTGAAGTAGAATGGAACTATTACTTGAAAATTTCTATCTGTCCAAAAAATTTTTTTTTCACGTTGGTTGGAGATTTTTCCCTCACATTTGTTAGAGTTTTGGTGTAATTATCTTGCTGGAGTCTTTTCTTTCAAAGAAGGATTTTATTGTACATCTAAACAGCATTTCTGAGCAAATTGTAGTCAGACAAAATGAGAAGGAAAGCAAACAATAACGTTTTTTTGGTGGATTTGAGTGTTGGTTGGAGGTTGCAAGAAAGATCTATACATGCTCGAGGGTGTCACTTCCCTATTTTTGCCGATTGAGTTTGATTTACCGATGCAATTACCGGTATCAAATTTTTTCCACTAAATCGAAATAATCGCTTGATTCTAACTTCCAAAATAATCCTATAAGAATTTTATAATTCTTGAATAAGTATTGAAAAAATTAATTCAAATGAAACCTAATATATTGACTCTGATCACATTGCTTTTTGAAATTATAATTCCCTCGAGCGCATTAGATATCATCGTCGATAACTCTATCTCAGCGGACTCCCGAAACACAGTGAAAAATCTGGCAACAGCGACAAAGAAACTTTTGAATGCCGCCCAAACAGGCTTACAGGAACCCATCAACACAATTACCTTCCTTAGCAACACAATCGGCGTCCGTCAGAATTTCTCAGGCTTTCGTATTTCTGGCACAACCGGTGGGATTACTTTTAGATACCAAGATTGTAGCGGTCTTCCGCCAACTAGCAAAACAGACTGTAATGCTCTTCCTCAAATCTGGCCTGCAGGCAATTATCTATCGTTTAACGTTTCAGGGTTGGATTTTATCATTTTTGAAAATGTCAATATAATTTTGTCCAACTACACCGGCAGCAGCACCAGTGGACCATATAGGCTCTCGAAATTAAAGAATGACCCTAAACAATGTCTGCTTGACTGATTTAAGTACATCTTACAATACAAGGGCCTTTTATCCTCTCCAAGCTGGCAACATCTCGAACTTGACATTGACCAATTCCTATATAATTCAAACTGACACAGGTGGGTTTAGAATTAACGACACTGCTAATGTCACCATTGCTAATGTACCTGTGTTGTTCAATAATTCGGCTGTGGCAAAACATTATGATTGGGTGATTCAAATATGGTGTTCAAATCAAAACAATCCCTCTATTACCATATCGTCTGTGATGGTCTCCAATTTAAAGGCAGCGTGCAATCAAAAGCTTACCAAGTGCTACATTTCAGGAAGCCAGCAGACCGGCTTTGCATTTTATAACAACAGTAACGTCACCATCGAAAACGTGGAATTGAGTAATGTCAAATTTAATGCTATTAGCAGTCAAAATGCCGATGGATACATGGTCTCTGAATTCATTGATGTCCCTAACTTGAGTTTTTCAACTTTCAAAGTTGTAAATATAACAAGCACTTCTGGTATCGGCATAGTTGATGAGGATTTGATGCAATACAAGTAAAATTCGATTTGCCGGTACCATCACAATTTCACCTCAGCAATTTTTCTCTGTTAAATGCGAAGATGAGCGGCAAAATTCTTTCATTACTTTCAAACCGAAGGAAGATTATGGGCTTTGGGTCCCTTCAAATATTACTTTTAAGGAAATAACCATCCATAATGTTACTGGAATGCAATGTGCTTTGATGAGAATTGTTCCTTCTCATAACGATTCGCAATTTCAGTCATTTCTTTTTAAGAGTGTGAGAATCAGTGACAGCGTTCTCTCAAATGCTAACCTTCTTTCATTCTTGGACCAGTCGCAGTTGACATGGCTTGCAGAACCATATCGTGTCACATTTCAGAATTTTACATTATATAATAATACCTTTCTAAGCGTGGATGCTATCAATATGGTGTTTTTGATTTATTCATGACTCAACTGTGGATATTTGAGCTAAACGCTACTTTCAATACTTTGGATGGATGTAATTTTCTACTTCCTACAATCAAAGTAACAACATTTGTTATCGCTAATTCAAATTTAACAAATTTTACACTAATCAATGGCGCATCATTTGCTAGCTATACAATCACCCAAACACTATCTAATTTGTTAGAGGCAGGCTATCAAGTAGATAATATATTTCATATTGAGGTCAGACCAGTTATCCTTTACAACTGCACCTTTGAAAGTGTTTCCCTCACTTCAGATTCAGCTTTAGTAAGAAGCAACAATCCAATGACGATTCTCTTAGATAGCACCTTCAAATACATTAAAGTCAGCGAGTCCAACGTTTTGGAAATTGGACAATACATTCCTCCTCCTGCTCGCAAGCAGCCTGGATACATTTATGCAACATCGAGTACAGTTGAAAACCAAATATTTACTGGAACTGAAGGATACGGAAAAATTTACAACATTTACAAGGATGTGAGAGAGTATGTGACTGGCTATAAAATTAACAAAGCTGAGACTGCACTCTATTTTACAGTCATACAAAATAATGCTTTCGATGATATTCATCCGACACAAAATTTAGCAGTGTTGAGCGTGTCAACTGTGACCATCGAGACCAGCATTGCTGGACTCTTTGGGAATTCATTTACAGAGATTACATCTGACACTGACAAAGATTTTAGTTTAATCAACCTGAATGGAAGCAACGAGACTGTTCTTGAAGCGAACACTTTCCAAAATATTTCAGGCGATGGTCGAGCGATTGGTATCTTTTCATCTGATTCAGAAAATATTCAGCCGAAGTTAAACACTTTTGAGGACATCACCACAATGGCAGGAGTAACAATTAGGTCTTCCATTTGTGGCGAGGTGACAATTAGCCAGGACACCGTTCGTAGCATCAAAACAGAGAATACGTAGATACAAATAACCTGTAAAACGCTACGAAGTGGATTTTATTTCAGTGAGAGCACCTATCAAGGCATTCAAATGCTTAGGAAGAGTGAAAAATTAACATCATTAAATTTTCTTCTCGTTGCTCGTACAGCAAACCATAGGCAAGAATCCTGTCAATGTAAAGTTTACAGCAAACAGCTTTCAGAACATCGAGATAAATTCAATCAGCCAAAGATATGGCCAAGAAGTCACTGTCAACCCTGTTTTTCAGATTGCCACGAGCAATGTGCTGCCATCTCTCGATGAAAATCAAATGGATGAGATTGATAATATTCCAACAGGACGAATACACTGTGTCATTTACAAAAAGCAATTTCACAAACTTCTCCTATAATGAGAACACAGGTGCACTTTACATCGTTTCAAGGAGCATCATCTTCGATCAGGTGATTTTTGCTGATAATACAGTGATGAATATAGAGACAACTTCCAATCTCATCCAAGTTGTCAGCCCTTTCGACGATACACCCAATGAATTTACAGTCAAGAGCAGCTCTTTTATGAGAAATGTTGCCTATTCAGCTAGTCTATTCAACTTGAAAAACTTTAGCATTTTGTTTAACATGACCAAGAGTCAAGTCGTTGATAACTGTGGACATCAACAACAGCGATTTATGTGGAGCAGGCAAGATCATCCTCGTTCTATTTCTCAGAAACTGTGTTTCAATTGTCTCCTAATATGAATGCTTCATGTTCGAACCATGAGATCTTTCAATCAAAGGATTCATTTGATCCAGTAAATGCAACTTTTAATGATTGCCAGATTCATGCGTTCGGAAATTTCTTTGGGAGTTTCATCTCGCTACAACAAAAACCAAGCAGTTAATTTAGTAGTTTCGAACTTCTCATACGATGCAGTCTTAAACAACAGTCTCTTGTTGACAAATCCATTAGATATTGCAGCAGTTAATAACTCACCATATAGAATCTTGAATGGAGACCGAATGCAAGCGAATTTCTATAACGTGACAATAAATGACATAAATTATAATGATACCATCCTAGACACCACAAATCGTGCGTTTTGGAGTTTGTATTGTTCAAGAAATGACCCTTATCTCTTCTTTGGGACACTCCACACAACGGACAGCAGATTTTCGAATATCCATTTAAATGGGAGTCGAATGATTTCTACGTCTTCGAAAAATCTGAACTCCACTAATTTCTGTGGAATTTCCTTGCAGATTGAGCGCAGTAGTTTTTCCGATTTTTCTTCGATTGGAGATGGGCAAATCATCGACTCGAATTCATCACAAGTCTCTGGAAAAGACTCGAATTCAATATTTCTCCATATCAAAGAGAGTAGTTTCAGAATATCTCCGGAGGCAATGGCAGCATTTATTTTGGAGAGAGGCTATACAACAATTCGCTTATTTGTCTGGTCGACTCTGTGTTTGAAAATATTGATATAAGCAAAGCGAATGGGGGAATTATCAACGTTCAAAACAAGGACACCAAGGTCTTT
>ENA-UOTZ01000291-UOTZ01000291.1-compost-metagenome-genome-assembly--contig:-NODE-291-length-42529-cov-12.958824_pt1 | contig 42529 bp, 20 predicted proteins | sample MGYA00238144_ERZ746983 | MGnify/ENA primary metagenome ERZ746983 (study PRJEB28759, sample SAMN06268863) | compost metagenome | isolation source: single cell | place: USA: California, Emeryville, Joint...
TGAGCGAATTTTGTGGTACTGACAGGTGAATGAATATCTTAGGATATAAATTTATTCTCAATGAAGTTTTGTCGATTCTAAAATGAGAAATTCAAAGCTGATGCTGAGTAATTTTTATCTCTTTTAACAAACTGTGCTTTTTGCCTCAAACATTTATTGTCAACTTTATGAGATCAACTCTATTCCATTTTATAACCAAAAATGACTTGAGATATGATGCATGTATTTTTCCCAGTTCGGCTTGCTCAACTGCTTCCACATGTTACCTTTTAACTTAAGATTTGACAATGAATGCCCTGTTTTAACCATTTACTTTTTTAGGCACTCTGATCTATTCCTCGGATTTTACTACTAAAACGTTTCAAGAAAGAAGCGGGAAGGTGGATCGCAATATAAAACTTTCGTTGCGATGATCGACTAATTAAGTATGACTAGAATCCGAGTTGGAGTTGACTCCAGAACTTCAGGAAAGATTCCAATATTAAGACATAAACACATCTTCTCTACTTGTATCATCGAATGCGTATCTTACTGTTAAATAGAAGTGTTGGGCTGGCTCTGCCTCATATGCAGCTACAGCATCATATTAATTCACACGCACACATCTATATCAAAAAAAACCCAAAAAACACCAATTATTTTAAGAATGATTAAATCTCATGCTGTACTATGAAACTAAGATGGTCAAATAAATGGACATCCTAACAGAAGCACAGAAATAATTCGATACCTTCTAATTTGAAGCATTTTTTGTAAAACACTTTAATATTTCAGTTTCATCTGAAAAGAATAAACAGCGACTAACTCCAAATCCCTTATGTGGTGTCGATTGAAAAGAGGAGAATACTTAATAAGTTTTTATTCGAGACTGTGAACTTGAGATAAGCTTTCATATTTATTAGTCACATTGGACTTATTCAGAAATCAATATATTGAATGATTTTTTTTTAAATGAGAGAAGATATCATGTTTTTAACTCACATTCCTTATATTGGAATTTTTATTTTTTAGTTTTTGGTGTGAATCTAACATCACAAATTAGCTTGAAAATCATAAGCATTAATGATGACCCTGTCCATGGCCGTGCTTGGATTTTCCATGCTTACTATGCCCATGTCCATGATTACTATCAGTGTAAATGACAGCTGTTGGTTGCGTTATATTCATTGCTAACGTAGTCTGACCATTAACTTGAACACCAGAAAAGTGACAATATATTAGAATCGGAAGTAATTTGAAAGTAAAATACCTTTCATAGGGTCAGCCAAATTATTCAATTCACGAATATCAAGTACTTTATCACATCCAGGAACCGGACATGTTCCTTTTGCTACCGCAACTTCCATGCATCTGATGCAAATGCCATGTTGGCAACTCTCGTTAACAAGAACTTTTAAATTTAGACTAGATTCTCCACATCTTCTACAATTTATTGAAGTAGCAACAACTTTGAGCACAATTTTTTTTTAGCACACGAATACAAGGTGTATCTTACCAGTATCTACATGTGGCGTCGCGTGGTGAGAAATCGTACTCGTCACGTGATGACTTTTTCTCTCATGACAGCAAACAATTGCGCGACCTAAGCCATGAAAATGACTGAAGAGTCTATCCAGAAAACTATGTCCGCCTCTATGATGGCCGGTCATATGAGAGGAATCTATATGAGGAGCAGCATCATGATGCGAAGTTGCAACTAGATGAGGAGTAACACTAATATGGGAAGAAACACCGACAGGTCCGGTTTCCACTAAATGGACTTCTGGCTTCACCTGCTGAGTTGTAATTATTTGTTGATGAACTTGAACACCAGCAGTGGTCCCTTGCATTACAACTTGCTTGCTTTCTTCTTCGATTGACTTGGCTGTGAAAGAGACTTCAGGCTTTACTAGATCTCCGGTAACAGCTAGTTCTGCCGAGATCTTCATGCTGTCAGAATTCTCAGTTGAAAAAGTAGGATATTGAGTTTTGAGCATAACAGTTGAGTTTTCTGTTTGATTATCTACCTGAAACTGACCGCTTAGTAAAATATCGTCCTCACCGTCCATCTTAGGCATTCCCACTTCCTCGTGATTGCTCATCATTATATGTGAAACCGAAATATTTTGCTATATGGTTCCTGTGTAAATATTAAAACTTTAAAAGCTGAAGTTTTATCGCCAAATGAGCTTCTCATAATTCACATCAGAATCTAAGCACAATTTCATGAGTCTCCAGAATTATTTTCACGAAGTGCATAATGATAAAAAAAAATATCTCTATATTTCTTCCCACGACCAATGAAGATACATACTGCTAAAGTAATTCTCTAACAATCTTCGCTTTCCTTACTCGTGAAATCTAACAAACTCATAGATTTTCAAATTGAGAATCTCTCATAAAACTGAAAAACATTTAGTCAATGAAGTTATGTTTTAAATTTGCAATGCTATTTTAACATGCAATATCAAATACATCTAAACCATAAATTTGTGAAGACGAAGAAGATTCTCACTCTAAATCAGTGGCTCTGTGATTTTAAGAGTTTTTTTACAGTCAGGGACAGGACAGTATAAGCCTTGACCTGTGGAAGACTTGGATCTTGAGCAGTCAAAGCAAATAAAATGTTTGCAAGGTTCATTGATAAATATTTTGAGTTTTTGACTGTTTGCTCTTGAACAAAATGAGCAAGTCACCACAGCTAATCATTTATAGAAGAAAAAATGTTATAATTTCAATCAATGAGAACGAGTCTTTACTTTGGGACTGGCTGTTTGGACCGGAAGAGATTGTTTTAGTGGACGGATTCGTACTTCTCTGCTGGCAGCAACCGGAAGCACCTTTAAAATGGTCGAAGAATCTTCCAAGAAAGCTCTTTTTCATGCTGCTCGAATCATCTACAGTATTGACGCTAGCCTCAGTCGTCGAGTAATTTATTTCGATAATTTGTGTTTTATTTAAGTCGAATCTGACGGAATGCCGTCCCTTCTTCTTTGATTCATTTGTTTTAGTCTCTTCAATGGTGAGATCAGCTGTGTTTGCTATTAATTTATCCGAATGTGATTCATCAGCTTGTATAAGGTTTTGAGGTGTGCTCACTTGTGGTGAATGTTCTATAGTTTCATTTTTTGAGGTTTTCTCTTCTAATTGAATTTCTTTCGCATCTGTATGAGAAATCACTTGAACAGTTTTTTCCACTTGCTCTTTGTTATGATCAGGCGCGGCGTGCTCAATTTTCACTTCTTTCGGATCTGTATGAGAAATTACTTGAACAATCTTTTCGACATGTTTTCCTTTATGATCGGAAACCACGTGTTCGATCTGAATTTCGGGACGGTCTTCGGTGGGAACCTGTTGAAAAGCTTTTTCCAATTGTTCATCTTTATGCTCTGGAACGATGTATTCATTTTGAATTTCGTGAGGATCTTTGTTTGAAACCATTTGAAAAGCTTTGTCCATAAACTCCTTTTGTTCATGTATTTCTTGATTGATTATTTGTTTTTGGGTATTTAAAGATGCAGCCTCTAGCTCTTCTTGTTGCGAAAATCGGCGATTTACAAAATTCTGAGGATTTGTGGTGTTGTAAGCCTCACTGTGAACAGTGCTTTGAGTGATAGACTCTTCAGTATTTTCAATAGTTCTCACTACCGAAACACGCGGGTCTTTTTTATCTTCGCCATTTGATAAAAAGATTTTAGTTTGCAGTGGCTCAATCAAGGTTGGCACTATCGTTTGTGGATGGCGAGACTCTTGAGGCTGGTCGACGAAAATCGAAGATATACTTTGCTCAGAATGATTTATTTGAAACTCGGAGGTATTCTTTTCGTGAATTTTGGACGCCTCCTCTTCATGATGAGCTTCTAGAACCTTCTTTTCCTCAGCATTCGTTACTTTCTGTGGATTTGTGTTCTCATTATGCGAGCCATTATGCTCAGACTGCCGAACTTCAGTAAATTGTTTAGTTGAAGGTATCACACTTTGAGCACGAGCCTTGTTGAGATCTATCTCCTCTTCTTGAGACTTTCCTTCGACAAAAGAGCTACTCGCTACGATGAATGGAATTAATTACATTACACTCCCTCATTTTTCACTAATATTTGAGTGTTACCTCTAAACGCTGTTGCCTCGTCATTTTGATTTTGACTGAGAGATGTTACACTCTTTGCCACTAATTAATGAGCATAAGATCCACGATAAAGGAAGATGTACGTGTCTTTTTATGATTGATTTTTTTCAAGAGTAAATCGATGTATTTCATCCAATATTTTTTGACTGCAATGTTATCAGCTCGTAAAGAATAATTCCTCCCAGGAACTTCAATATCAAACCTGTGATGAAATCCAAAAAACTTAAAGAAAAATTAACAACTTCCAACTACTCGTTTTTCTGAGTGTCTGTTATTCTTATTGCGTCGAGAAGAGTAATTACTCCGACTGCATTTTTTCTGTTAGAAGCATCCTATGAGGTATTGTTCAAACAAATTTGTACTGACGCTTCTATTTATACAGATTCATTTTCATAATAAGTGATTTTTGTGCCCTCATCCTCTATCTGAAAGAATCTAAAAAGATAATGGTCAAAGGCTGACTCAATATCTATTGCCTTTTCTTCCAAGTTTTTATAATGCCTTTATCACCTTTCTTTTCGAGGTAACCCGCCAGATTCAGTGCCTATTTCGATTGAATACGTTTAACTCTGTTTGATCGAAAGAGTAGGAACACCTTTTCAAGCTCACGATCCTCCATTGCTTTTTACTTGTTTAATTGTTGAGTACACTCAATAGGTTTTAATTCAGAAGAATTAAATTCATATCACAATACGGAAAAAGTTAGGGGTCCCTACCCCCAAAAATTCCGTAGAAAGAGCACGAAAAGCCCTCGGTGAAGCTGTTGTTTCACAATACATGCTGTACTGTCTTATTATAGGCCACTAACTTACTGAGTTCAAGTCATGAATAATTTTGGTAAACAGATCCTGGATCCTGAGAATCCCATGACAAGAAAAATTAGTCGCCTTTGTGCGATTATGATAACAATCAGCTGGAAGTAATGTTCGATGGATGGATAAGAAGTAAATAGTATCTTTCTAAGATTCGCGATTCGTTGGAAGTTTCATATGAGAGAGAGAGCCGTAGAGAAGAAAAAATCTTATTTTTATAGCCAATTGAAGAGTCACATACACAATTTGAACCAATGGAGTACTTAGGCAAGAGCTATTTTGTTAATATTTAGAGATCGTCCTCATATTTTCTTTTCATTAACTGAGCTTCCTCTAAGTACAAGCTTTTTAATTTTTTCTCCATAATATCATTGGAGCTTCAGATGACGAACTGGAGTTTGCATTTCATCTGTTTGGTGTGGGCTTTACTGGGAATCAGGATCAAATATAACATTTCGCAAGACTTAGGCGCTTTTAAAAAAATTAAATACAAAGTGAGATATTTATGCTACCAATATGAAAATAAAAGAAAAGAAACTTATTTTATCAGTTGTATCAAAGATTGATCAATTAAAAGAAGCATCATTTAGTAATCGATTATGGAAAGATCGCAATCAATATTAGAAATTAGTTGTTAGCCTGGTTTAGGAATCGCGTCAAAAAAAGAATGTGGTAACATCTCTCTGTGCATTCATTTTACAATGAATCATGGTTGCTACTATTCTGCTTAGACTAACAATTTCATGGATTTAAAAAGCAGTCGTCATCTTTTCAATCAAGCATGGGTTATTAGTAGAACTCGGAGAAGATTCCAAGAAAAGTTAATAGTCTTTAGCATAATCAAGTGCAGTAAATTTAACTCTTTTTCTCAGCTAACTGAAGGAGTTGGAGTGAAGCCAATTGCTCAAATTCACAGAGCTGAACAGAATGATTTAGTAAAATCATTCTGTATGAGGCGGCATGCCATCGAAACGAGTTACTCAACTGGTTCCAGGTGGAAAGCTTGAAGGTAGCTCAAGTTTCGAAGGTCTTCTTAGTTACCCAAACACGCATTGAAAAGTGAGTGGAGCTATTATTATATATCTGTAAAATGTTTCTTCCTTCTCGTCGATTCAGCAAGTAATCCATAAATATTGATTAATGCTCTCCAGGTACCTTCAATTTTAAAAATTTTCAAGAGAAATCTATAATGTCGATATCATCAGAGCCGACTGAAATCGCCCATGAGAGGTGAGTTTCATACCTATGCACTAGAGAGAAAATAAATTTCCTGCTGTGTAGTTCGGATAGCAGGAAACCTTCTTAGTTCACTATGCAAAGGCAAGAAATTCAAAGTTGTAGCTCTGGCTGGAATTGAAAAAAATTGTTTTCAAACTTTAATAATTTTTTTCCCTGAGCCTTTTATAGATGTTTTTTTTCTCAGCGTGAATTAACGTATATATTGATTTTTCAAATCGTTCTGCCCAGGCAATTGTGGTTCTGTGGAATTTTACTGACGACATTCAATTTTCGTTGGTTGCTACAATACTGATGAAAATTTTGATTGTCAGTCCAGACTCTCTGTTAATTAATTTAAAGAGAAAAAAAAGATTACGAAAGCTTCGAATTTAAAATCCGATATCATGAGCAGGGAATTGAGAATTAGAAAAATTAATTGGCAATTAACTTAATTCTAATTGGCATTTTCTTTGATATATAATTCATATCTATAAAATGACTTTAATAAATTGGGTGAATCGACAATAGCTGGCCTTACATAAAAATTAATTTAGGTCAGCATCGTAAATAAAAAGCATTTGAGGTTTTTGCTGCAGCTAGCGCTAAAAACATGGTTTCTGCTCCATTTTGAGCATTATTCGCAATGGAAAGTTAATTGTAAGCTCAGCTAGCTCTGCTAAGCTCAAAAAAAGCAAGGCTTAAAAGTTCTCAAGCTTTATATTGATGCCAATGAAATATGGCAAATTGAGTACTAATCGTATTTTATGACTAGAAAGAAATATAATCGAGTTGATTTCTTCTTTAGCAATTTTAAATGCATAAAAAGGTAATTTTGTCTCGAATTCCTTCGCCAAGGCCTGAACTGAGACAATATAATTAACTCTTATTTTAGGTTCTTAATTTTGCTTGAATTCATCAATAAATTGAAAACTCTAACAAGGGAAAGATTTGTTGGATTGACTAATGTGCTTGCTCCAGCAGTTTCATTATATTTCCTTTCCAATCGATTGAAGATCGTTTGGTTGTAAAGGGAAAACATAATGCATTCTCAGTTTAACTAGATTCTGCTTCGTATTTCGGGTTGTCTGAACCTCCGTTGGCGCTTCGTGAGAAAAGAGACATTTTCGATAAAATCTACTAAAGATTGTAGGGATTCTTTGAGTGTCAAAGAATGGCTCACGTAGCTCAGTATCAAAAAAACATAAGAAGAGTATCGATAATTATGAGTCTTGAATAATAGGGTGTGATGAGGGTGTAAAATGCAATAGTTGTCCCCATGCAAACATGGAAATGAGGGTGATTGCCTCCTGAAGAGTTTAAAAATGTAGAAGCAAATATTGCAAACAAATTCAAAATCTGGGTTTTAATTTAAATTGGGTATTTTGTTGTTCAGGGCGCTCAAATCTGTTTTGCACTATGTCATTTGAGCTCACTGGAGCACGCAACCGTTGTTTTCTAATTATATACCGTTGAGAGAATGGGCCCAAAGCTGTCCACATAGTAATAGTTGAAAAACCAAGAGATAAACTGACTGTCTAACTTGAATTCACTTCTGAGTTGACCCATCGGTGGACTAGCATCTGAACCTTTCAACACAAGAACTTGAAAGAGAGAATAGACTTTTATCGCTGCTTAATGGAAGCTCACCGCCATCGCACTCTGATTGAAATGTTTTACTCGTGATAAAGTAAATGACGTGAAAAAGTGAAATGAAAATAGAAGCTAAAAAAATTGTACACTCTTGAAACATAGAAATGAGGTGTTGCGAGCAAGATATTATCGATCGACAAATCATAAAAATATATTATTGATGACAATTGATACACAATTCTCACAAACAGTTTTTCGATAAGAAATAATGATCCTCATATTGGTTTCAGGAAACCAAAAATTACATAGGCTGACTCATTGAATGTGATTTTGGTAGTTCCTTCTTTGTATTATCAAGTGGTTCTGATCTGCTGCGCTGCTGCTACTCTTTGTCAAAGTCCTGACTTCTGGCTTTTTCGAATAATTCTTGAGCATTCTACAGATATTCTTCCCTTAATAATTTGTTAATCGATCTCCCATTTTGCAGTTAACAGCTCATTGATTAAAAGATTATATATCTGATTAGAGTCGACGATCCTCAAGGTTAAACATATATATATATTTTATGATCCGCACCACAAGCGCAGATATATGTTATCTTCTCTAAGTTCATTTTGTGATATCTTGAGAGTTAGAGAGCTGTTGGAGACAGTTTTAGAATTTCTGAATTACCATTGAATTAGAACATAAATAACTACGAAACTGATAAGATTAATAAATTGGTTACTAACCCTTCAAATGCGAGCAATTACACCTCTGGAAAGCTGGAGCAGATAGTTGGCAGAATTGACAGCTGTAAATTATGAGATCTCTACAGAGCTGGAACTCTTAGGGGATTTAAATTTTTGTAAATCTCTCTCAAGAATGTTTGTGATCGACGCTCACACTAATCATATCTGGATGTGAAATGGGAAACTCATTTATTAGATTTTGTGTTCTTCATTATTAATAATAAGGATAATATTTTATATATCTCAGAAATCAATATTTAATATTCTACTTTTGAAATCGATCTCTAGCCAACCCTCATTCTGAGAATAATATTTCAATTAAACTTTTCCTTTTCTAGAAGCGAACTGAGTGAATATGCTTTCGTCCGCTGACTTGGAAAGTGCCAACCAATCTGATATCTCTGGAAGAAGCACCAACCATGATTTTGTATTCTCCTGGAATGATGTTCCAGTCGTGAATTTCAACATCCCAGATCGAAATATGTTGAGTTGTAAGTTCGAATCGGACTTCAGCTGATTGACCAGGTTGCAAGAACACTTTTTGGAATCCTCTAAGTTGTTTTGGAGGTTCTCGGGCGACATCAGGGTAGCTCAGATACAATTGAGCAACTTCAGATCCAGCAACTGAACCAACATTAGTGATTTTTGTGACAACGGCGATATTTGTGAGTTTCTGAGCATTCTTGAAAGGGAAAGCAACGATTTTGCCATAGTGGAATGTAGTGTAGGAGAGACCGTGTCCGAAAGCAAACTTAGGGGCAACATTAGCGGCGTCATACCATCTGTAGCCGATCAATAGGCCTTCTGTGTAGTTGGCTTCATTATTGATTCCAGGGTATTGGCTTTGGGTGAAATTGACTTCATTATCCACATTAGGCAAGGTAATAGGAAGCCTTGCGCTTGGATTGACATCACCAAAGAGGACGTCAGCGATAGCATGACCGAATTGTTGTCCTGGAAGTAAAGCAGCAACGATAGCTGGGACAGAATTTGACCAAGGAAGGAGAATGGAACCAGGAGAGGTGACAACCACTGCTGTTCTTGGGTTAACTGCAGCAACCGCTTTGATAAGCTGATTGTCGGCATTAGGCAGAGAAAGGTTTGCTCTATCAATTCCTTCACAGGAAGTCACGCCAGAAAAGACCAAAGCAACATCAGCGCTTTGAGCGATAGCAACTGCCTGTTCGATAGGAGTTGATGGAGCATACACCACTTGGATGTTTGTGTCGGCGAGATGGGCTTTGATTCCTTCCAGAGGAGAAACAATATGAGCGACAGGAACTTGGCCTGATCCCTGACCTCCAACAACTGGAGCGAGGTCTCCAGCATCACCGAGAACGGCGATGGTTGTGATCGTTTTTGTATCCAAAGGAAGCACTTGTCTGTCATTTTTGAGGAGAATCGTTGAGGCAGCAGCGACTCCTCTTGCTACAGCGTAGTGAGCATCGCTTGTGACGTTGGCGGTAAAGTTTCCTGTCTGAGGTTTGTCAAAAAGACCAATAGCGAACATGGAGTAGAGAATACGGTAAACCATATCATCAACTCTTTGTTGCGGAACTTCTGCGTTTTGGACTGCAGCTTTCAAGGCGTCTCCAAAGTATGGGTTAAATGGCATCTCTTGATCAAGTCCGGCAAGCGCGGCCTTTTGAGTTGAGTGGGTTGCATCCCAATCAGACATAACCCAGCCCTTGAAGCCCATTTTCCCCTTCAGAACTTGGTTCAAGGTGTGATCGTTTTCGCAAGCCCAAGTATCCCCAATCTTGTTGTATGAGCACATAACAGCCAGAACGCCTGCTTCTACAGAAGCCATGAAAGGTTGATAATAAAGCTCCCATGCAGTTCTCTCGTCTAAGTTGGAGCTGACAGTTGTTCGGTTAATTTCTTGCTCATTATTGACGAAGTGCTTAGCAGTCGCAATAACACCCATGCTCTGAGCTTTTTTAACATAAGCTTTCATGATCTCACTGCCAAGATGAGGATCTTCACCGGCACCATACTCAAAGTTTCTTCCATTTGTTGGAACTCTAGCAAGATTCATACCAGGACCAAGGATCACGTTTGAGCCTTTCGCAATAAACTCTTCGATGATAGCACCGACATAATCATTAACCAAATCAAGATCGAAGGAGGCTGCGAGATTCAACAAAGATGGGAATTGAGTAGTGGTATTGAAGTACGAGTCACCTCTGAAACCCTAAAATATTTGATTATAAAGAGTAAGCAAAAGGTGTTTACTTGAGACGCATCATTCATATTCAGGGAAGGAATGCCAAGCCTTTCATTAGCAGGGACATTACCAACGTAGACACCTTTATAACCATGGACCATGCCAATTTTTTCATCTAAAGTCATTTGACTTAGAATGAGTTGCGCGCGCTCTTCTGGAGTCAAATTTTGGTTCATCCAAGGGCGGGCATCGCAGAGACCTTGGCTCACCAATAGCAGTAAGCAAATGATGGAAAGACGGGAAATCATATAGGAGATTTTTTCTTTCAATAAAATATTTATCTATTTATTCTAACAACCAGTAGTGTGTCTAAATAGGAAGCTATAATTCATTTCTGTAATTCCAATACAGAAATAGGCTCAGGATTAAGGTTTTAGGAATTAATGAGAGAAATTTCGAAATCCAAATTTACAATGTTGAGAATGCATTCTCAACATGTTTTTTTTTTAAACTCCCGAACCAAAACAGAAATTCTTTAAGGTTTCAAGTAATTCCTTACAACATTATTAGCGAGTCGAAAATCTTCTCTTGAAAAGAAGCCTTAATTAACAGCGAAGATCTAATCTCTCTCATGCTACTGCCACCTTATTTATTCTTTTGCTCTTTTCATCTTCTTGTTTCCGAAAGTTAATTATAGGAGTAAGGTGATAACAATTTTGATCGTCCTTCGAATTTTATGACTTTCACTCCGGATCACAATGATGACGATTCCAAATGACAATCCAAATAGGATATTTTCAAAAAGAGGAAAAGAGCCAATGCCATCTTTCTTCTTTTTAATATGCTCCAAAAAGTGATGGTTTGGCTTGGGAACATGAACGAAAAAATTTCCTTTGCCTCGTTCCCACTTCGAAAATGGTTCAACTGCAGCCAATCTCAGTAGATACCGCATTACTCTTACCTAGATCGTAGATTAAATTAGTTGCTAAGAGCAGTATCCTCATTACCATAAGACCTAAAGATTCGTCTAAGTTAGCATTGCGCAAAATTCCGATAATCCCAGAACAGAAATAGTACAACGATCTAACATAGAGAATAAACTTCTTCTTCAAAGTTGCTTTTAAACTACATTAGTCGGTTCAATCCGAATCACTTCATAATTAAATTACTTTCAGATCAGCTCTCGTTTTTTTTGAAAAGTAAGAGTGGAATGAGATTGGTCCAAATGAAACATTTATTCCATTTAGTTAAAGCTCTGAAAGTTTGTAGTATAAATGTTGTGCCGATATGTATATGACATGACATGCATCCTCCTATAAGTAGTTACACGAAAACATCAAGTTTTTTTAACTTCGAATTGAAATACCTTCAAGCTCTGTTATTAGTTCTTGCTCAAATTGCGTTCATTGTTCATTTCGCTTATCCAACTCAGGAACACATGCTATTTATAAAGAGCGTTTGTACAGCTGTATTTCGCTTTTCACAAAAAAAGACTAAAATACCCAAAAAAAGTGAGGAGGCTGAGGGTGTTTCAATCAAAGAATTTTGTCGTAAGTTGATCATTTTGTTATCTATTGCCAGATATTAAATAGTAATGCTAACAGAAATTCAGTAATAGGAATTGCTAGTTCACCTTGTAGTTCAAGAGACTCTCTGAGCGATCTCTCATTAACTCTAACTAAGGGTGAGTTTTTAAGCGGTCAAAAATTTATTGGACCTTTGCTTACTGAGTCCAAGTAATTTATTATTTCAAGTTATTTTCTACTATGTGTCTGTGTTTATTATAATTTGTTAACATGGTTCTAGTAAGGTGCTCTAAAATTGACAAATTGACTAAGGCCATTACAATCTAGTAATTCTAATGATGTTATCAGAGAAGTAATTCATTCTCTTATGTTATGTAGAAATAACTAAATTAACATTGTGATCTGATAAATTAGGAATGTAGGTCAATTCGAAAATTGGTTTAAAATTCACGTCTTCCCATTACATATATTCTCCTTTGGTTAAAGTATTTATAAAGTGTGTTGAGAAAGATTAATCAATAGGTTGTGATACCTTTACTGGGTTCATTTTGAATGTTGAAATAATTATCCTTTAAACAATCGGCATATTGTTTAATTCAAATATGGCAAACTGACTGCGAAGATAAGTGGAGAAATTCACTTGTAGGTGCGATTAGGTTATCAAGAAATAAGATCACCGAAATTAAAATAAAATTATTAACTCTTGCAATTCACAACAGTTAATAAAAAACTTGAATATCTATTTCAGAATGTTCAAGAGCGCCCAAGCCAATTCTTGGATAAAGAAAATGAGACGATTTGTTGTTATTAAATAGAGCAAAGGATTGAAATAGACGCAAGCAAAACTTATTCCACTTCTGAACTCATTGAGAAGGAGAAATTTAAATGACTGAAGTTTAGATTTCGCAAGATGAATCAGCCTTTGAGTGCAATTCTAAGATCAAAATATCCTTTAGTGTTCTCTGAAAGTTTACTTTATTACCCTTTCTTTCTAATTAAAGATTATCGTGATTGATTCATAATTGTTCAAAAATTTCATAGGGCATAGACAATGAAAAGTGTTGCTCGGCAGTAGAAACGAGAAAATAAAACTCAACTGAAAAACTAAATTTTCAGTTAGTCAGTTTAGATAAAAGATGAGAATTATCTTCTATCCCGATTAAGGCTCTCTTTATCTTATTGTCATAGGCATCAAAAATTGAAAACTGATTCTTGAGTATTTTTTTATTATTATCAAAATCTTGCATCGCTTTTTCTAGCAGTGAGCTGGCGATGTCATTCGCCGTTTGCACATTTTTTATCGACTTGGATAGAGGTTGGCTATTTTGAGAGTGATTTGATACATTTCCAACTTTTTTCCCAGTAGTTGATTTAGATTTCAAAAATAGCAAGCTACGATGTAGATTTATCGCTGCACCCGGTAAACTTCCATTCTTCGTCGACGCTTTGTTTTTGTTCGAATCTAAATTCTCCTGCATTCTTCGGAAATTTAGTTCTTGATTTGCATCATGGACAACATTTAATTTTGGCAGCACAATTGCCCTCTCATTCTTCTTCTGGACCCTATCCTTTTCTTTTTCTTTTCTTTCTGCAATCAAACTAACTGAGTTGTTAGCGCTGTCATAATCTTGATTTCGAGGGAGAGTTTTAGAAGACTCGTAACTGAAAGCGCGATTCTTTGATCCTCGAAGGGAATTATAAATAAAAGGCAACCGGTACGCCCGAAGTGGAGAAGCTTCAGCCTGTTTCTTATTTTTGGAAGGAGAGTCCTCTTCAATGCTATCTAGAGCATTAGAAGCCAAATTTTCTTGAGAGTTTCCTCGAGATACTTTAGAACTTCTTGAAATAAAATGTGGGATTCCTCGAGGTGAGAGCTTGCTGTCAAGTGGTCCCTTTTCATCGGTATTTTCAGAAATTTTCTTTTTTTCAACGGTAGATTGTTTTGCTAATTCTTGTTGCCTCCTGATTTGTTGGTATTCGAGGGCTCTCTCTGTACTTTTTTCGAGAAAGCGTTTAAAATTTGCAGCATAAGAGGCTCTGCTGCGGTTGATATCACTATTCATCGCTAAGAGTTCAGAAACTATTTTTTCTTTTGCCGCCTTTTTCAGGTCTGGCCTATTGGCTGGTGGGAGCGGTTTATATTCCACTTTCAGCAACCAATACAGTTTAGCTGGATGCGAAGCGGCACCTTTAATTGTTTGAGGTATTTCCGCACTCTCTACCGAATTATTAAGAGTTACGACGCCAGAGGAGATTAGATGTTCTGATGATCCTCTTCTTGAAACTTGGTTTGTAATCAAGCCAGTTGCGATATAAAATTTTTTCGTCCTTTGTGGAGACTTCGACTGCGCAAGGTATTCTGAGACCGAAATGAATTCCTTTTTTTCTTTTTTAGTTTTTGCTGCATTAATCTCTTGACATTCTTCAAAACTGTTGTTCGGGTCAATCTGCTCATTTTGGAGTGTCTCATCATTGTGGTTCATACTATTGAACGCAAGTATCTGGTCTATGGCACCGGCAGATGTTCTATGGCTTTGAGGATGATACTCACTTTCCGAGCTCTTCTGGTTGGTGAAGCTTTTTGCCACAAAAGATTCGTGAGAAATTTTGGTAGACTCAACCATCAATTGATGGCTATCGGAATATAAATTGACATGATTTATGTTTCCATTTTTATTTTTTTTCAGTCGTAAAAAAGGGCCAGTCAACGGTTTAGTCGATTTCCAATGCAACTGTTTATGAGCTTCTGCCTCAATTTTATTTTCTCTGAATACAATGACTTTATCAGCTCTTTTTTCTAAGGAATCTTTTCTCTCTGGACTGAGGGAATTTTCTTCTTGAATTCCTGGGCTAATTTTGATAGAATTTTGAAGATTATCGCTGCTCTGGCATTTATTTTTGAGCTGCTCAGTCTGAAAAAGCTCGAGTCGTTGGAAGCGGTCATTTGGATCATTGAATTCTAAGCTGCCTGATACAGCAGGGATTTTTGCGTCGACTGAGCGTTCTAAATGTCTCATTTCTATTTCGAAAGTTTCCCGCATACGCTTAGTTACACAATGAAGAACTAGCTCCACGTCAATGATAGGGTTATTCATTAGAGTAATAATTTTATCTTCCAATTCCAGGTTACGAGCCACAAGTTCTTTCTGAGAAGGAGTCAGATTTAGATTGAGGTTTCGGAGTTTCTCTCGGACCAAAAATAAAAAATGAATCAGTTTGGAGCCAAATTTCGATAGCAACCTAGAATAAAGGTTAAAATATAGGATAGATTATGTTACATACACACGATTGTCGTCATCAATTATTCTGCAGTCAGTGTATTCTTTGATTATTTGATTTTCCAAAATTTTTCGGTGACTTTCAGCTTCCTTTAGCTTCTGAACCAATTCTTGGATGTTTTCAAGTTGTGTTGTTTGTTGGTGTGAAATTTTGGAGCATTTATCGACAACCAAGAGAAGATTCTCACCACGTTCCTTTAAAAGTCTGAGAAAAGCGTTTAGAGACTCGATTTTAATCTCAGATTGCTTTGGTCTTGCACTAAGAACCGAGCTCTTGTCAATTTGCTCTGTAGGTTTCATTTGTGTTGTGTAATTTATCCGCAATATTAATATATTGAAATTTATTGCTCTAACCTGCAATTAAATGTATTCGCTCAATGATTGATTACAATGTTCAGAATATAGTGCAGGCTGTCTTGCATGTTGTTCTTCTTCTGCTGTTCTTTTGGTTCTAGAACCTAACTAGCATGGTGGTAGCCCAATAATTTGATAATTTAGATTCTATTCAAGAATTTTCATCTAAAAGTACCTGTGCCACACAATTAACAGACTCGCTGATAGTGACCGCTAGTAAGCACAACCACAATCCAAAGTGACTGTAGCCACAAACAGAAATGATTTTTTGTCACTAGATTGCATATTTCTACCACAAAGTAGGTGTTAAGCTACTAATTCATGATGAGTCGATGAGTCTAAAGTAATCTGAATGTTTTCCTGGTAAGTTGTACTATTTCTCAGGATAGATCTACAGAAATTAGTATTTAATCTGTAATTATAGTAAAAACATCTTGAGATAGGAGCAAATGAATTTAGTTTTATTACCTTCAGAAAAAGTTAAGGAGCAAAGATTACTTCAGAAGAGCATCATCATTTACATTCACTAGTACTAAATTAAAGTATTTGATTTAAATATCAAATATAAACTTTCGATCTTATATTAATTATAATATAATGTTTATAACGAATTTAGGTAAAGAGTAATTTGAAGAGTGTTGGCTTTGATAAATGAAAACTTTAGTTTCCCGAACGGAGCCGGTATGAAGAGGAGCTGTCTTTTTGAAGCTTATGTCTCACTTCTTTCTTCAACTTATGAGATTGTCTTGATGTGTAAATCATAAGATTAGAGGTTTTGTACTGGTAGTCTAAATTGGGATCAAATAATCATAATAATATGATTTGAATGCAATTTAATGTTACAATGAATGGAATTTTTTATGTAAAATGAAATTCCGTTATTCAACTCTTTTACGTTAAGACAAACTGCGTCTTTAAGCTTTAACATAAATCAAATAACAACAAAAAAATAAAGAAATAAAACACCGAAAGAAGAAAGTACTATTCATCTCGAATTTGTGAATTTTACAGACGCAACAATATCGTATATTGGCTACATACTTGAAAGATATCTATGAGTTTTCAAGAGAGAATAGCCTGCATTTTCATGCACATTGGAAGCAATAACAATAACAGGTAGAAGTACTGATATATAGATAAATAATATACAAGGTACATTTCTGAAACAAAGAAGGTGAGCCACACATCTTTTAAAGCCGTATACTATTCTTGCCTTGAATTCTAAGAATTTTGCTCTAACTAAGATTGATTTAAAGAAGTTTATGAGATTCTTTGCAAATCTCTGAGGCAAGAAACAGAATCAGAAATCTGCCTTAATCAGTCAATTAATCTACCTAACCCTGGAATTTAGGCTCAATACAGATAATATAGTTTCCTTCCGAAAAATTAATCGCTGCTACTCTTGAATTAAACTCTTTCATTTTTTTCTCTCTTCAGAACATTTATTCCAAGAAGCTTTTCGACCATAATAAATGATAGGATTATTCCTTTCTTTTTTCCTCTGGGTTGCAGCATTTTTTCGGCCTTCTAAAATTTGTCACAATGATTCAATCTTGGAAATCTTAGCAAAAGATATTCGATAATTCTATTTAATGGAAGCAATATAAATGAACGATTCTGATCAGTTCTGTTCTTGGAATTTGTTGACTTCAAGTGCGTGTCTTAAATGTTCCGTCCTTTTCGATGAAATAAATTTATAATTTTTTCTTTTTTCTGAATCCGTGCCAATCTTGATATTCGCACGAAACACAAATGAGTTTGCCAAGTTTTATCAACATTTATGGTGATGCTTTCTACGCAAACGAATCCTTTCTCGCAGATTTGAATACCACTCACTTGCTCGCCGTAAAAGATTCTGGTGGAATTTCGGAAAAATCTTCGAATATTAACATTAGAGATGAGTTGGCTCCCACCAGCGTCAGGAGTTTATCACGCTACGTAGAGTTTGATGAAGACGCGCAGGAGAAAGTACAGAATGACACCACAGCAATGGTTTCCTCAAAGACCTCAAACATCGCTAAGAGTATACGATTCGCACCAAAAGAATTTCACGTGAGGAACTCCGTTTACTATTCGTATAGCACACCCGAAAAGTTTTATTCTCCTTTAACAATGAATGCAGGTAAACTATTTTACTGCTTTCCTTGTTTAATGATCATCTCAAAGAAATGTTCCTTAATATGAACAAATTCAAGGAGCATGCGTTGGCAGCGTGGAACTTCGACACCTTACCGGGAAATAATCCGCTTAATTGGCCACAAGGGCTCGATAAATTCATTGAAAAGTTGGAGTCTCTTCCAATGCTATCATTATTCTCAGAGCCTTTCGATCTACACAATCAATTCATGAGTAGGTTTGAGCAGTTTATCGGTGATACTCTTACAAAAATCAAAGCTGAAAAAGAACCTCATAATGATATGCCAGAAGCGGTGAACCTCCGAGAAGCATTATATGCCTTCCTTTTAGTGGCTTTTCACACAGGTTCCTTCGTAGAAATAATGAATGCTATTCGAATTATGCACGAAGCGCATAAGCAGCTTGCTAACATAAATATTGGTATTGCAGAGGGCATCGCTACCAGGCTGGCTCCAGCCTTTGAGGAGATCAAGCAGTTTGCTGAGAAATCATCTTATCTCCATCATGTTAGCACTCTAAGCAATGAGGGTGGATTCAAAATAAGCAGCGTTAATAACTTCCAGAAACAAAGCTTTCTTAATTCCTCAATGACGACAGACGGTACTTACCTCTACATCTACATCAGTGCTGTTAACGGCGGGATGTACAAGATTGGAACAGGCGAAAATGACACTGTCCCTGGTAGAATTTATTTGTATGCCGCTGTTGCGAAGCTAGAAGAGGTGAGCTGGGTTTATGTAAAGGGAAAGCTATATCTAAGAAATTCAACTCGTGAATTTGGCACACTGGAAATCATAGATCCAGAAACTTTTAAGCTTATTGGCTTAGTACAGGTCCATTGTCCGGAGATCTTCGGCCATCAGTCTCTGCAGATGATCAATAAGCATTTCCCTCTGCTCACTGATGGTCAATATCTCTACATTATTGGAAAGAAACTACTTTCTGAGAAAATAGGCTCAGATAAAACCCTTCCACCAGAGGAACAAAAATTATCTGAGCAAAAGCTTCCAATGGAGAAATCAGATAGTTTCATCCCTTTGCCGAAACCACTCGATAGTAAGCAGAATTCTTTGGATGTGCAATTACTGGAAGGTTCCACAGGCGAGATACCTAAATCATCAGAGATTAAACCTGAAGGAGATGTCAAGCCTCAATCAGGTGAAACAAAGCCCGAACAAAAATCTGAAGGATCAAAAGTTGAAAGCGAGAGCAGTCAGACAAAAGAAATCAAAAAAGAAGAAGAGAACAAGGTTGCAGAAGAAAAAGCTGAAGAAAAGAAATCTGAGGACAAAAAGCCTGCTGAACAACAATCAGAAGAAAAGAAGCCTGAGGAGCAAGGTTCAGTCGACCAAAGTCAGCAAGGATCAAAACCTAAAGATGATAAGGAGCCTCAACCAGTCGTTCAGAAGCCAATCGAAAAAGTTGACAAGAAAGAACTTATCCAAGGTCTGGAACCAAATAAGTCTGGGGAGGTAAAAGAGCGACTTAGGGCGATGAGAAAGAAGAAAGAGGTAAGTAAGACTAAGAAAGAGACCAAAGACGATGCAGACAGCACTTTGAAGCTCTGCGAGTATGTTCTCTTTGAGTTCGACACCGAGAAAACTTCAGGACATCAAGGGTTAGAGCAAGATGAGAACATTGACAAAATGCTAGTTCAGGAACTGTTTGAGGCCTTTAACGGTTATTTTACGATCGAAGAGTGTATTAAAGCTTTGAGCTACAGCAAAGAAGACATGCAAACTGCTGCTCTATGGCTTACTGACGAAGGCGAGAAGGAACGAAGCAAATTAACCATATTTGCGAGAAGCCAAACACTGCTCGCTCAAGCAGAGGTCATCTCAGATATCTCAACGAAAAACTTGAAGAACAATGCTGAACTCGTTACGAAAGATAACTCTCTGATTTTTCCAAATCAAGTTTCTCAATGCAACTGGACGATGAATTCGCAGCAAGTAACACTCTATTCAGAAAATGGTATCGAAATATTCTCAAAAAATCCGGATGATGTTCACATTCTGGATGATATCTCAAGAAAAGAAAAACACCAGGCAGCTCAAGCCAGCTTGGCGACCAACCTAACTACCACTAATTGGGCAAGTTTCCAAACAGGGACAACTACTGCGCAGAAAGTTCCAGCTGGATTCTCGCATGGAGGTCCCACCTCCACAGAATCATTTGGAAAACCAACGACAACTCTATTCGGATCTAAGCCTCCGAACACCTTCGAGAAGCCACTACTCAAAGAAAGCAGCAATTTTGGCAGAATTCCGGAGAATGCATTCAAATATGAAGTCCACAAAATTCCCAGTGAGCTGCCAGTAGAACTCAGGCGATCAGATCTTTTACAACCCGCAACAAAAACTCAGGAGCCGAAAAACATAGCTAGCACATACTCAACCTCCTATACGGCGACGAAGAAGGTGTTTCAACCAGAGAAAACTGAGCAGAAAAAGAAACCAGAAGAAAAGAAAGAAGAGAAAAAAGATAAGACCGAACCAGCTGAAGAAGAAAAAGCAAAGAAGCCGAAGTTCCAACTGCGAGGGACGTATTTGAAATCAGTGTATCCAGAAAGAAAATGCTTTTATCAAAATTCAAGTATTCACATGTGCTACGATCCAATCCACAAGAAGTTCTACGCATTTAACTGGATTGCTCACTCGAACTCCAATATCTTCCCATCTCTCATCACAATTTCATATGATAACCTTCGCTATGAACAGAGCTCACTTCATAGTCTCCCAAATGACCTTGGGAATAAGATTGGAGAAGCTCCGATCCAATCTTTGAAAGACCTCAGCAACCAAATTCTATATGGATTTATGGCCATGCAGCCTAAGCGGTTCGCATTACCTTGGAGAGTAAGGAATTGGGAGTACGTTTATGGAATGGCGCTCAATGATTTGACGAATCCTAATAAGAAGCCTCTGCCTGGAAGTCTTGGAGGAGGAGGCGGAGATTTAGATGAAGCTGAAAAGAAGAGAATTGCTTCTCAGAAAAGTAAGTTAACACAAAGACTGAATAAATTCCTTGAAGTATTTCCGATCGAAGAAACTGGAACCGAAAATTCCTTGCAAGGGGAGAACAGTACAAAGAAAAATTTGAGAGAGTTGCGGAAGGATTATGCTTTTTCTATTGATGGTTCATATGACTCACTAAAATTATTTGCCCCTTATGTGATAGAAGGGTTGGAAGTCCTACTGCAGCAACTTTCGGAAGAGAAACTTGAAATCATTCAAGATAACAATTTTGTGCTTCTTCTTCAACTGTTGTTATATTGGGTGAAACATTCAGATTTTGTCTTCCTCTATCAACTAGAGAAAGCAGATACCATTGAAGACTTGGAGAAAGCAATATACTCTCTGTTAAGCTCTGAAAAAATAACACAAGAATTATTAAAAACTCAGCCTCCGTTCAAATGCGTCTACTCGTTAGTTTGGAGAATCCTAATCAACGGCTGGGATCTATTCGCTCGAACATCGAAGAGAATGTACAAATGGTTGACTTTAATTTTCCATTCCTCAAGAAACCTCTTTGTCGACAGTCTTGATGAAGATCCGAAATTGCAGTATGATAGCATTAACAGCGAAAATCTCTCTCCAGTTGTATACTTCTACCTGAAGTATGGGTATTATCCCGACACCATAAAGCCAGAATTCCCATTGAGAGACTATCAAGTCGAGTGTGTGAAAAAGCAAGCAAACTTCTTCAATCCAGAACCTCAATCCGACTCTGTTTTCGTCAAACGTTCACTCACAATGAGAGTGAGAGAATCCACTCTAATCGAACCTTATGGAAGACTCCTTCTTCATGATCTGAAGTATCTAGAGGAAGTTAAACCTCAAGAAGCAAATTTCGAATTCTATTTCCCAAATTATTTCATTGAAGAGAATAAACCGAAAATAGAGCCAAAGCCAGAAGAAGAGAAAATTCCTGAAAAATCAAAAGATAAGAAAGGGAAAGGCAAGAAGGATCAGAAAAAAGAAAAAGATCTCAAAAAAGAAAAAGGTCCAGTCACAGAGGCTCCCATTAAAGCCTCCAGCTCGAAGAAAAATTCAGTTAATATAGACCCTGAGGTTTTAAAATCTCATCAAGAGCAATGTGAAAAGTTTTGGGTTGTTCTGGAAGAAAATCTGTTGAAAGCTGTTGATGCTCCATCGTTTGAGAACTTGTGTGTTGTCAAAATATTCTTTAAGCTTTACCTTGACTCAATGGTTGAGTTTGAAAAAATTGAGAATGATGAGACCGAGTGGATTTACAAGCGCCCATTCGCCGTTAGACTCACATCAACTCTTGTCCGCATTATCGAAGCTCTCAACAATAAGATTAATGATCCTAGCAATATAAACTCAGCAGGAAGAGGTTCTGTTTTCTATCCGAAACTTTGTGAGCTGCTATCTACCTTTGTTTCATCAATTACCTACCTGGTATATCAGTCATGCATTACGAAAAATTTCGGCTCTGAAGAGCTGGGCCATCTTTTCGTTAATTTGATTGAACAGTTTTCGAAGCTTTCTCAAATTACCGGCAAAAATGGAGAGACTTTCAACCTTCTTGACCACATTCTCCCAAAGAGTACTGAAGGAGTTGACCACTTGAATGAAAAAGTCTTTGAGACGAATCATCCTTATGAAAGAGGAAAACATCAGTCTTTTGAACCTTGCTCCTATCCCGGAGCTCTGGCTATCTCAGTAGAACTAGATAAGAGATGCCAAAGTGATCAGACTCAAGATTTCCTCACAATAACTTCTTGGTACAATTCGCAATTTTCAACATTTGGATACTTCATGTCTCATCGTGACAACGTTGGTACCAGCTTCAGAATCTCTGGGAAACCGAACATGAAGAAACCTCTACTCTTGATAGGAAACAATATTCAAATCGACTTTTCCTCATCTCCTCACAGCAAGGATGAACACAGTCTCAATCGTTGGGGTTTCAAAGTCAGAATAAAGCCAATTTACCGATTTTCTCGGTTCATGCTGAAAAACAGTAATCTCAGCGGAGTTTTAAGAGACGTCGAAGCAAGATTTGGAGGAAGCAAAAACTTCAAAATTTATCTCAGTGCAATGACGCTGAGTACTTTAGTGGCTCTAGAGATCGCTGAAGCTCACTTGAAAGGCAATCCTCTTTCCAAAGAAGAGAAAAAACTGAACAATTATTTGAATTGGAATATTATTAAAAGTGGACTAGGCTCGGTTGCTGTCTCAGAATTCCTCACGAAAAAAGACGATTTGTATCATTTTATCGAACCTCATAAATATGTAAGCAGTGAGGACCAACCAATCGATGATGAATACGACCAGTTGAAAGAAGATATCTATTCTCGAATTGCAAAAGTTAGAATCGCGCTTGAGCATGGTGATGATGGCAATAAGGAAGGAGGAGGGGCACAAGTACATTTCCAGATTTCCAATCCACTTCTGAAAACTTGCTTGCAAGAAATTGAGGAGCAAAAGGGGGAATTCTTTAACGTTGTCGCCACCGTTCGATCCAAGGTTCGTGAACCTTTAAACTTGACTGCTGAGAAAAGGAGACCTAATTTCAAGCCTGAGTTCAAGAAATTATGGGACAAAGCAGAATCTTTTACAATTCTGACACTGATATATCATTCAGGACTCCTCAAATTCATCAACGAAGAAAAGGGAGAGGAGCATACAGCCGATCAAATCAGGCAAATTGGAACAACAAGAAACGAGGTTCTTTCATGGATGCTCAATCAAGTCCAGTCAGAAAAAGAATGGCAGTTCTTGGTCGAAGAAATTTCTGAGTGTAGGAACAAATATCTACAAAGTCTAAGAGATGCTGAAGAAGCCAAGAAGAAAGAAGCTCAGGAAGCATCCAAAACAGAAAAAGAAGAAGAAAAGAAGAAGCAGGACCAACCTAAAGCTGAATCTAAGGTCGAAATCAAAAAAATAGGTGGCAAAATTGTCGTTTCGACAGGGGCAAAGAAGAAGAAGGCTTCCAAACTGTTGCCTAAGAGAACCTCAGGAAGGAAGGAATCACAGAATCCTTATGAGGATGAAGAAGAGAAAAAGGAAAGTGAAAGTGAGGAGGAGACTAAATCACAGGCTGATGATAACAAGAAAGCGAAGACGGTCAAATCTACTCAGCCAGATTTCGATGAGAAGATGGAAGAGAAGACAATGGCTTTATTAACTGAAAGGTATGTAGGAAATAATGATGCTTTGAAGATGATCTGCAATTTGAAAAATATTAACCAGAACCAAGAAGTGAACAATATCTTGAAAGATGTGCTTATTTCTTGCAAAGCTACTCTTTCAGCCTTCAAAAAAGAGGAAAGTACGCAACAATTTATCCTTCAGTTCAAAAGTCCCTATGAGATAGTTGCCAATCATGTAATTTCAGCATGCAATCTTCTCCTAAAACTCTCATCAAATGTTGGCAAATCTGAAGAGCTCCCTCAGTCTCCAAAAAAATCTGAGGATTCTTCAAAACGTCTTGACTCAATCATTGATGACCTGCTCGAGCCGATGGTCATTAAAGCTCCTCAAACAGGTAGGTCATTATCCACCAACGTAGAATCTCAAATCGAAGACAAGAAAGTGAGAGAAAAGCTCAATCTATTCCGAGAATGGGTCGATACTTACAAAAAATGGAAAGAGTGGCAGATGGGAGAAACCAATGAGGATGAATACTTCTACTCGAAGACGGCAAATCCGTTAAAAGCAATCGTGGCCTTGATTAAATCGCGTGTGAATGCTGAAGAAATGGAGATCTGCTTGAAGAATCAACTCACAAGAAGCGGGCTGAGGATAATAGGATTACAACTCTGCTGCAAACTGCTTGACAAGCTGAAAGCGACACCATTTGCTCGATATTTCATTGGAGTCTTCACACAGCAATTTATTGATGATTACTTGGCTAACATCGCATGCACTCCAGAATCCTTTAAGAGCATTATTAATGAATTGGTCTTTGAAATTACCTGCAAATTGATCCAGAATTTCTCAGTTAGATTTGAAGACATCTTGGAAGTGAAGCTTAAAAATCTAAGCATCCTGCTGAATAAAATTCGCAACGGAACAGCCCAGGCTTCTGATTGGGAAGGACTTACGGAGCAATACATGGTTGATTTCTCGAATAATCTGAGAGACCTGACAACACTTCTCGCCAATGAAAAAATCACTTCTCAGTTTGTCAGCGGAAAGAAAGAAGGAGAGGAAGAAGAGGAGGAGCATCCAAAAATCTTCAATAAATTCCTAGAGCACGTGTTCCAAGTACTTCTCTTCTGTCACTCGTTCCAGTACCTCTCGTTACATTTCGAACACATAGCCCTTATCTCCCAAACCTACATCCAAAACGTGGCATTGCTCGTTACGAAATTGAAAAATTCAGGAAATACTCAACTCCATTCTCAGATTGTGAGCACATTGCTGACTATCTTAAAGAAGGAACTCGGAGTGAAGAATCCTCCTGATACTGCGAAATATAGCCTCAATGCAAGAGTATTGCATAAATGTAATGATATTATCTCCATCGAGAGAATCAACAGTCTCTTGTACAATGTTTATGATGTTCTGTCCGGGACCACCATCTCAAAGCTCCAGCAATCAGTTCTAAAAGAGTTAGGTTTCATCAGCTATTTCATTATCTATCAACATGAAGCCCCATCAGTCATTGCTGCCGCTACAAAAGTCGCAGAAATAGTGTCGGAAAATGTGAAATTAGATCAGCTTGTGACCCCATATGACATCGATTACATGTATTACTTCTACAAAGATTATGAGACACTGCAAAAAGGGTTCAAAGCTCAGACTGCCCACGAAGTTTCAGCCGAATTATTTGAAATTAAGGGAATTCCTGTACATGTACCCAAATCGTCTCTCCAAAATTTCCGCTTTAATAATTATTTCGCGATACTGGAGAAACTTGGAAGATTAGTGCTTAACCAAAAGGACGAAGGCCTCACCTTCCGAAATGTCATAAATAACGATCAAGTTCTTCATCGACCCATGAACGATGAGAAAGAGAAAAAGACAATTGTAATGCTTCATCTCGCAAATGAAGAAGACCTGAGTTTCCTCGTGAAAGTCTTCTACTATTGGGAGGAGCTATATCCAACTTTCTCAAAGAAATACCCCCAAACTTATGAAAATTATAAAAAACATAAAGAATCGCAGAGCAAGAAAGAGCAAGGAACCAAATCTAAGAGCGCTGGAGATAAAAGTTTTCAAGGACAGAACCAATCATCACAAGGAGTAAATGCAGCCGACAGATTCCGAACTCACGAAAAATTGTTCCTGAATATTCCAGACGTGAATTTAATTTCACTTGATGAAAAAGAGCTCAATGTTGGCTGGGAATTCGATATGTTGGGCAATCTCAACGATTGCAAAGGAAAGCGACTTGATTTGAAGAGAACAAAAACCAAAAAAAGCAGTACTAAGAAAGTATGGACAAATGCTACTCTAGCAAAGCTGGAGAAAAAGTTTGAGGAGGCAGCAAAAAGTATTGAAGAACCAAAAGAGGAACAGTCAATTGAAGATAAAAATCAGATCGTGAAAGCCAAATGCTTTGTTGACAGAATGCAACGACATTTGAACGAAGCTCTTCAGGCCTGTGGTATTCTAAATCTCTTTGGATTTACACCTATCTTGACCGAATATCCACACGAGAAGGCGTTGGAACTCGCAAATCTCATCAATCTAGGACTACAAAATAAGCTGAAGCCTATCAATGTTGACCATTTTAAGGAAGACATTAGAAAGAAAGTGGATCCTAATAACCTCGCTGCTCCTGATCAAAAACCTCCCACTAAGAAAGGCGCCATCCCTGCTGAGGAAAAACCAAAGGAACCAGCAAGATCTCAACTTGTAATAAGCGTCTGCGACAGTTCAATCATGAATGCTTTTGAATACAACTATGAATTCGTTGCCTCGTTGAGTCCTTTCAGAGATTCCTTCTACACCGATGCCAATAAAGTAACGGTAATCCATCAATCTATCCGTTCTGGCAATTCAACATCTCTGCTCGTGAATAATCTCATTAACTTCCTTAGAAGTCTGCTATCCAATCAAGAAATCCGTGAAGCTGTCATTCCGCAGATAATGCAATATTTCGACTTCTTAAGCGAAAAGAAATTCGAAGAGCTCGAGGTGTTGGATCGTCAACTTCTCACAGCAACATTTGTACTGATCGGAGGCTGGGTTGACCTGCCGAAGGTGGGCTCTGATATTGCCGCGAGTATTGATATCCCTGCTTCTTGCATGACTCAAGGCGGCACTATTTCTGGCAAAAAGACATGCACTCTGATAGCGAAAAATGACCCTAGTATCAACGTCCAGAATATTAATCTCGATCAAATTCGCGTGAAGCTTCAAGTTCAGTGGCCTCAAGACATCGCGATAAAACCTCAAAAGCTCATCACAGCACTAAATAAGGTAGTTGACTTCTACAACTCATCTTCTAAAGCGAGTCGAGAGGAATATTTTATTCCATCAGTTATGTTGAGGGCTTTCCTTAAAGCTTGCTCGACTATGGACTGGATTCAAATGCTACGAGACCCTTCTCTAGATAAGCATCAAATCATCGAATTTATTAAGCTCCTATTCATTTTATCAGAAAATTGTCCAGTTGATCGCAGTGCCGATTTCTATGACAAATTATATACGCAGGCTTGGGAGAGCTATATCGACAAACAAGAACCACATAATCATGTTTTCTGCTTCCCAAAGAGCTTCAGTTCCCCTAATGTCAAACGATATGACTTTGAAGAAGAACCTCCTAAAAAAATAAATGATTCTGCCGAAGCCAAGCAGGAGATTAGTGTCGGCCCTGCAGATACTGCACTTCCTCAATCATACTATATCAGCTCGTTGCCCGAATCGACTCCACAGGTGGCTGACAACAAACTCTTGAAATATTGGGAGAAACACATTCTCCCCAGAATTCATGACTTTGTAAGAAGTTCTCTAAAGGAATATGAAATTAAAGACTTCTTTGAACAAATGCGGCAACCTTTGCGAAAAGGAGATCAGGCTAAAGCGGCCGAAGTTGCCTACATTATTTGTGATCAAAGGTTACCGAATGGAGTCGTTTTGCCTGACGCCAATCACGATTGGTCTTCAATAACTGCAGAAGAGATCTCTCTCGGTACTTGGGCCATCGCTTCAATTACTAACAAACAGAGAAAACTGTACTCCCCATTCTTCAGCTACCAAAAAGGACTTGGAAACTCTGATGTGCCTGTCTTGATCCTTGCTCTTGATACCAAAAGTTCGTCAGTGCTTGTAAGCTACAATGATTGGGATAATAACCAGCTGGTTTCTGTTTGGCTGCCTGTTACAGCGCTCAAGTTCCCAGATATTTCCATGCCGCTTCCTGCAGCATCGTTTACTTTCAACCAAATTTTAGATAATTATTCAAGTTACTCCAAGAAGAGCGTCGCTTTAAGCGCTCGTAGTGTGTTGTTGCGTTTCTTCGATCACAATACTCGAGATATTGAAGTGTTGAAAAGAGAATCTGAGCTGCTGCATGAATACAATTTAAGCCTCGTTGATCTTATAACATGGTCAGTATTGGATGAACTTGGTGATGATTCCGTGGAAGGGTGGCTCAAAATTAACGGTTGGGAAATTTCCGCCGAAAATCAGTCACTCGAGACGGTTTTGAAGAAATCCACGACAACAGCGGCGGAAATAGTCAAGTTGGCGGCTGCATCTAGAGTGAAACCTGAAACAAAAAATACGCCTAAATTGCATGCTTTGCAACAGTATCTCAATTACAAAGTAACCTTCGATCAAGACAAAGATATAGAAAAATTACTCAGCTGGCTGAGCAGCGAGTTCGAGAAGATGGTTAACTATATCAATAAGAACAAAGTGTCCTTTGAACTTCAGAACCCACCCCACCAGCATGAAAATAACCACACTGGAATTTATCATCTAAACAGTTTCCTTCCAAGTGTCATGAACGACGATAGTATTTCAGGACTTACTCTATCATTCCTGCCTGAGGCCTCCCTTTGCATGTGCGCAGGGGTGAAATTCTACAATGATCCAATAGGTGTCAACATAATTCATCATTTAGCCGCTGGAAAGGACAATAGAACTAAACTTCCATCATTGATCTTCAATCAAAGCAATGTTTGGTTCTCATACTATTTCAACGCCGAGTCGCTGCCAATATATCTCCAAACCTCCGTTTCTAGTCACCTACCTGCCACCGTTTATGCTATTCCAAGTAGATGGAGCGTTTGCTTCTGGATAGCCGATGCGTTAACGAACGCTCAAGTGCTCTCCAAGAAGAAAGAGCATCTGGAAATGATGAAGAAAATCATTCAGATCCTAGTTGCTGCACTAAAAGGATTCGAAGGACCTTTGAACCTCAAGCACTTTATTTATATTCTCTTCAATAGAGTTATTAAGAAGGTTCGCTACTTAGCTGAGAACATCCCAGAATACTCGATAATTGGAAAAAATCTTTCTCAAGATGAAATCATCGCTCAGCATTTCAATATCATCGGACTTGATAAAGGGTGGATCAAAACACTCATTGAACACGCAAAAAGCCTGAAAGAGGCTCAACAAGGTGAAGTTCTTGTCCTTTATTCCTCATATACGCAAGAAATCATCGAACTAATTGTCAACTGCCTGGTCCCTCTGAACAGCTTCAGCAAGCCAAATAATGTCCCTCCAAAACTTCTTTCAGAATTGAATGTCCCTGACTGGTTGCTGACTATTGTCAACATAGCAATATTCACTCAATACTTCAAAGGTGAGGGAGTTTTGAGTGATGATTTATTGAAAGAGAGCCTCAATAGCATTCGACTTGAAGGTCAATGGGATAAAATCTTACTTATCAAAGATTTGCCCAGTGAATGGAGTGTGGGCCGAATCAAGGACCTTGTGAAAGAGACAGTTGTCAAAAATCATGGAAGAATATTAATCCCAAGTCTCGATATTTATGTACCAACTCGAAAACTCCAAGAAGGAGATATAGTAGTCGAAGAACATTTTGGCGTTTGTCTTGTGGTTATCGATGGGTGGTCTCAACTAGAACTTGAAGAGGAGAATCCAGAAGAAGGCAAGGAGAAAGAAGAGGAGAAGGAAGCTGAAAGACCAATGCCAATGTGGGTCTGTGAGGTGTGCACCTGCGAGAATCCTGAATCAGCTTCAATCTGCGACGCTTGTGAGTCTCCGAAACCAGCCAAAAAGGAGGAGGTTGTAGTTCTTGAGGAAGTCAAGAAAGCTGATTTCTCGCAGCTTGACGTTCAGGTGCAACAAAAGGAGAAGGAAAACATACAGAAGATGATTGAAGGTATCCAGGAAAATGTTAGGAATTATATCGCAAGTTTGAAAGACCAACTTGCAAAGCTTGAAGAACAAGAAAAAGCAGAGCGAACGAAGCTCAAAGAACAGAAATCGAAAGAAAAAGAAGTGGTTCCAGCGAAGAAAACAGAAACTGATGCAGAACAGAAGCGGCTAAGAAATCGTGAAAAGAAACTCGCTATTAAAGAAGCTAAGCGCAAAGAGCAGGAAGAGAAGCGTATGAGTAGAGACCTTCGCAAAAAACTTAAGCAAATGGGGCAAAGAGAAATCGAAGAGGAAGAGAAGGAGAAGAAAGAAGAAGTTCCAAAACAACAATCTCAACAGCAACACGATGAAAAACCTGAATCTCAAGATAAGACAACTGAAGCTTTAACCACCACACCAAAAGGTGACCAAACTACAGAGACTGGAGAGGCTAAGACTGAAACACCTCAACCAGAAGAAAAGAAGAGCCAAGAAGTAGACGACCTTATTGAAAAAGATAGCCCTCTAGACAAACTTTTAAGTGAGAAAAAAGACCTCACCTCTTACATCTCTACTCTCAAAGAGCCGACGATAATAGCAGGCAGACAAATTTTAGAAACTCCTGAGAATAGCCTATATCTTGAGCAAAACCTTAGGAAGCGCCTGACAACCGAAGATGGTAATAGCCTAAATAGCGAAGTCATAAAAGTATTGGGGCTGATCTTAGGAGTGCTCAAGAAGAAATCTTCTGTGATCTCTGAAACCTACAAGAAGCAATTTAATTTTATTGATTGGGACCACATCACCGACCTAGAAGAGAGTGTGTTTATCGAAAAGATAAAAAATTTAATTCAAGCAAATTCATCGTCGCAAGTTTGGAAGTTCCTAGAAACATCAGGTTACGACCTTTGGCTTAACAACTCATCATTCAGTCTTTTCATCGATGAATATCAAGAATTCTCTCTGCCCACATTGAAGGCCTTGGAGCAGTTGATGAGTTTTATGCAAAAGGATCTCTGCAATGAGAGTAAAAGCGTGTTAACCTATCCTCCAGTCAACATAAGGATTTTGCTGAATGCGAACAGATTTTCTCCATCTGAGGAACAGAGCTTCAATTACCAAGACAGCGGCAGCTTTAATATGAAATATAGCGACCTAGCTAAATATTCAACATGTGAGATAAGGTACTCTTGGGCAATCATAAAGAACTTCAATAAGAACCTTTCAGATGCCATTCTGTACATCAATATGATTTCAGGCTACGGATATGATCTCTCAGCCAAGTGGCTCAATCTCGGTACCTTCCTGTCTGCTTTTAGAAACTTCTGGCTATCCCAAATCAAAATTGAACTCTCACAAAGGGTACTTCAGAAAACAGCGCTCCCACGAGAGAACGTGCCAAAGGTTACTCTGGAAAGATTACGGCTTGTTCGAGAGAATGAAGTCAGAGAGAAAGAAGAGAAAGCTCATGAGCAGAGATATGCTGCCACCACTGGACATGGTGCTACTCAAAAAGAAATAGTGAGCTATAAGACGAAAGATTCATTTGTATTCACTAAAGCCTACGAGCAATTGAAAGATATCCCTCCAACACTGTTTAGGCCTGTAAAGCCTTTGGGAACGGACCCCTTCATTGCGTTTGAAATAGTCTTCAAAGGTGAGAACGTTATGGGAGAATCTGGCCCATATCGACAATTTTTCGCTGATATTTCACAGGAGCTCCAGCCTAATAACGTCTCCCTCACAGCCCAATACAAAAATCTTAATCTGCTCTGTCCATCTCCAAACAACGCCTCTAAAGTCGGTGAAGGAAGAGACAAATACGTCATCAATCCTTCTGCGAAAGGGTCATATCATCTGCAGCTGTTTGAGTTCCTGGGTATTTTAATGGGAGTTTGTGTCCGAACAGATACCCATTTCACTCTCGATTTACCTTCAATTTTCTGGAAGCAGCTCACAAATCAAACAATAACTGTGGAGGATCTCGAAGAAATTGATAAACCACTCGTAGACCTCATTAGACTGATGGGAGAATGCAACAAGGAGGTAAGCCTCACCAATGATTTTTTGTTTGTTTAATCAATCATATTTAAGGTATTTGACGAGCTGGGCCTCACCTACAGCACAAACTTATCAGATAAGAGTTTAGTTGAACTTAAACCTCACGGTTCCAAGCAAAAAGTCAAATATGAAGAGCGGTGGGATTACCTTGCTAAAGTTCTAGAAGCTAGAATCAAAGAAAGCAAAGTACAGATTGATGCTATTCGCAGAGGCCTAGTCTCAATTGTAGCCATACCGTTCTTAAACAGTAACTTATTAATGATTGCTGTCAAGAAGATAATTTTTTTGCCACTTTATTAGGTGTTTCTGCGAAAGATCTCGAGATCTGGGTCTGTGGCAAAGCCAAAGTCGATATAGATTTATTGAGAAGGCATACTCGATATAGTGGAGGATTGAGTGAAGACGCACCCAGAGTTCGATACCTTTGGGAGGTGCTGAAAGATCTGAAAGAAACCGAAAAACTGAGATTCGTGAAATTCTGCTGGGGTCAAGAGCGGTTGCCAGCCAACGATGAAGAATTTGATAGAACTCAGACACGATTCATGATCAAGCCTGCAGTTTATTCAACTAGCCAACCCGATAGAGCTCTGCCTAAGGCTGACACGTGCTTCTTCAACCTTGAGCTACCGAGCTATTCCTCTCTGGAAACACTCAGAGAGAGGCTTCTTCTTGCCATCAATACAGATTGCGACACCATGAATGCTGAAGAACCTATCAACCTCGATCCTAATGCGAATCCAGATAGAGGGTAATACACAATTATTTCAAAAATTAACATTGACTCTAACTTTTTCTTAGTGATTCCGACGTCGAGGATTTCTAGCTAAGTTAAATGCTTACAACCATCAAAATCAATAACTTCAATTAAATTGCTGCATTCTAATTTGCTGAAAAAACTTATTAAGTGCATATTCTCGTAAAATTTGACATCTAAGTCTGAATTTAGTTTGTTATGCATAAAGCATTTCTATCCTTATTGAGAAGCAAATAATTTCAAAATCAGAAAAAAGTATCAACATCGATGAGTCAGATAAAACTGAGAGGAGTTTAAATGGTAGAGGAGAGAACTTTAAAATTTGTGATCATGTTAGAGTTTAACCTCTAGAATATTGAGACTACGTTAAGTTCTTTTTGGAATTGTCAATCTGATATGGATACTATCATTTGTGAGTTAAACCGCAAAAAAAGTAAGATTGGTCATTGTCTGATTAAGAACTAACATTAAAAGCTCACATTAATGGAAGTTAGGAAAAAAGTAACTCTCTCTTCTTAGTTGATCGTTGCTAATATCGCTCGACAAGTTGGTTTCTCTGCCAGCTTCCTACATATGTTTTTCCATGTTTCATAACGTAGGAGCCTTTTCCATGTACAACATCATTGACAAAATTCCCTGCAAAAACATCACCATTTGACAGCAATAGAGTTCCAAATCCCCTCTTTTTTCCACTATCGAAACTACCCTCAAATTTCAGCCAATTGCCTTTAAGTTGACCAAAATCGCTCCCATCAAATCCAACAACCCTTTTCATCTCAGTATTAAATATTGTTCCTCTACCATGAAAGCAATTGTCTTTCCATTCTCCTTCGTAAATTTTCCTTCGTTCATCAAGCCACAGTACACCAGAACCAGCCATCTTGTCATCCTTCCAATTTCCCACGTATGTATAACCTTCTTTGTAATAGAAGCAACCTCTTCCATGCCTTTTTCCAAGAAGCTTCTCACCTTGATAACGTGTACCATCAGTATATGTTTCATCAACGATCTGATAAGCAAGGAAATTCACCTGGGCTCTTTGAAGACTCAATAGTCCTTCCTGATCTGTGGAAATATTTATCGCGACAGTTTGCCTAGCTTTCTCTGGTGAAGCAAGCTTTGCAAAGAAAAGGTTTAAAAAAGCATTTTTCCATTTTTTTTAATACATTCTTCGCTGGGGAGATATGAGGGCTAAGTTCTACTGAAAACTCGGCTTGCTTTTGGAGAAGAGAACCACGTTCAAACTTCTCACAATTTTCAGTGACTCGATCCTTCAATTTTTTTCTGGATTTTGCAGGAGAACTCTGTTTTGAATGGATATCTGAATGAATCTGTTTTAGGTCAGAATGATCTCTCGAGGGAGAACTTCTTCGAGCTGATGGTTTTACTGATGACTCTATGAAGTTTTTATAAGTTTGATTGCTAAGGCAAAACCGAATACGCCGAATTTTGAGCTGTGAAGGAGATAGAAGCCTCTCTCGAAGTTGTGCGTACTGTTTGTCTAGGCTTGAGACTGGAATCGATTTCATTCTTTCAATCCTTTCTGTGGATTTTAACAGATTTATTGCTCGAAGCTCTTGGCCAGTCTTCTCGGGGGTTCCGTATACAGACTTGAAAAAATTAGAAGTAACTCTCTGATGCCCTCTATTTTCTAGATTCGTAGGAGGCTCATCCCTTTGACCTTGCCAGCCAATTAGAATAATGACGTAAATTAATAAAGATACTTGCTATTTGAGACTGTACGCTTTGTAATCCTGAGTCCTTCGTCTCTTCTTCCTCTTGGATGTCATATTGTCCTCTCTGAAAATTTTTCGTGAGTTTGGATTCGTTAGAGCCTGCAAAATTGGAGACTGATTTTGTTGGATCTTCCTTTCTGACTTGGTCATAATAAGTTTTGTTGACTAATCCAAACTCTTTTAATTGAAGATATCTGAGTAGAGGTTACAGGGTGATCTTTCTAAAAATCTGTCTGCAACAGTCGGACTAACTTGATGAGAAAATACAATTGAAGTATGCTGACTTTGATCGACTGAGAGCGTTTATAGATTGGTGAGTAAAACTAATAACCAAGATTTATACTTGAAGGGTCTCGCGATTTGTATGGGAGAAAGACTCTTTGAGATATATCAGTTCTCTCATCAGCTTCTCGCATCTGCTGCATCGCATATTCAGGCTGATAAGAAGAGGCTAGATATGAATGTTTCTGAGCTGGCAAATAAGTCTGCTGGGTGGAGTGAGGGTAACTAGTTGAAGGTGTTGCCAACGTTGTGGGATTTGTTCTGGAAATTAAGAGCTGGCCTTGGTCTTTTGGTTGATATGGATCGAGAGCTCTCCCTATAAACTTAAGCAACTCCTTTCAGAAAAATACGCTTACTAGCATCGATGGTTGTGATATTCGTTTTCTTGTCAGGTATATCCCCAGTCTTTGGTTGCTGATATTGTGGTCTTTCGATAGTTGCAGATAATGGCTTATATTTTTGATAGTCTTGAGCTTGCGACATGGATAAAATTGCGAGAGGAGTTCTTTCTAATGAAAGAATTAAGAAACGCAATAGAAAGCTTGAAATTTAAAAATTTAAAAAAATTATCGGTAATAAATTAGATTTAGAGCAGATATACTTTTGGAAGGGAGAATTTGTGAGCTATATTTCAAAAGAATGAAAGCTGAAAAAGAAAAGCTTATATATTATGGACAGGGGATCTGTATTTTCAAGCTTTGCTCCATTCAATTTCTTTGGAAAATCTGCTTAACCCCAATAATACATTATACTCTCTCTCTCATTGTTAAGCAAAATACTACTGTTATTATTACATTTTGCCCACTTCAACTCTGAAATTTTAGAAAATTCGTGTGTACAATCTTGAGATATTATCCGAATTAGATTACAATGATAGGCAAATATGTATTACGGCCATAATCTCCTTACCTTGAGGTTCTACATTAACACTACCAATATTTTAACGGATGTCAGAAATCAACTATCAAAGTCTTTCCACTAAATAAGTTTCTGTTAATCTCAAGATTCTCGAATGAGTTCGATCTTTTTAGCCGAAGTTCTCGGTACACTTTGAGCAAAAGTTCAGTATGCATTTTTATTATTGAATATATATTTGCGATGGAGGTGCTCATTGCAAGCTATTAATTATTCTTATTTCACTTTCATTTCTCGTAGTTTCAGAATAGTTCCTAATTCGCACACACGCGTTTCGAAAAAGGTGTAAATAAACAATAATATATCTAAATACGAAAAAGACATTAATTTTCTTGGATGCCGTTGGAAACAATATAACAGCTCGAATGAAGTGAATTGATGAGAACTGTGCAATTGTGAACTTGTAACATCTATTCATATGCATATAATAACACAGCAAAAACACACAGCCTTAGGTCATTCCGGGAATGGCAGCTGCAAATCCGACTACATCATTGTCTCTATCATAAACCGAATAATATTTTGCAAGGAAAATATCTCCGAGGATCCAGAGAGGGCCTCTTGGTGCAGGAACATCTAAAGGCATAATTCCTGATACACAATACCCACTATCCGTTCCAAGAACGTAATCGGAAGGAGTCAAAGTAAATTCTCTGGTTTGACCTGTTCCCGCCTGTGCTGGGTCTTCTGAACCGCCTTTGAGAACGTAACTGTGAAAAAAAAAAAATCAATAGAAAAATGCATTTGAAACGAGCTTACGTAATGTTCGCCAGGGTAGCCATGTTGCTACAATCAGCATCCGCAGAGAGCAAATCTATTTCAATCTCATTAAATATCGGTTATCTGTCAGCCTTACCTAACACTGTCACCAAACTGTCTGTAGGTCCTGTAATAAAGGAGGTTCCTGTATCAGCAACAATCTTACATCCTCCATCACAAAGTCCGTAATCTTTTCCGTTTATCAAGATATTTTCTGCTTCGATCATCCAGTAATATTTATCAATAACTGGGAAATAGACCACAGGTTCAGATATCAATGATGTATCAATTCCACCAAGTACAAGCTTAGAATAATCCGCACCATCAGTCATGTCGAAATAAAACGAAAATATATTGTTGTCAAGTCTTTTCTGAGACATAATTCCGTCAAATAGTGGTTGAAGACCATAAGCTGCCATAGAAGGGTAAGCTAAGCCAACGATTGCATCAAAATGGGACTAGTTCAGGAAACGTTATCAAAATAGTCATTGAATTCTTTACTTCTGCAAAAATGTCGCCTATCTGATTTTCTATTTTGGCAAAGTTTTGGTCTTGAACAAGGACGTTGCCCACATAGACATCATCAGAACAGATTTCTCCTGAAAGAGTTCCTGTCCCAAATTCAACTTCTAGAAGGAGGCCCGTATTTATAAAAGTGCTGGAAGTAGCAGGATCGTATTGCTTGTGTGTCACACAGCCGATGTCAGAGCAATCCACAGAGTTTACCCACATATTCGCACTTCCTTTTCAAGAATTCAGAATTTGGTTGGAGAATTGAGAGGTTTACCAGTATCAAAAATTGCTTCAAATTGATTGCCGGAGTTAGTCAGTGAGATGAGCCCTGTAAATTGAGTATTTTGATAATTTGCGAGTCTTATTTCATGTTGAGACCTTGTCTTCGCTTGAATCTTCTCCAGAAATATTTCACCTTTCGAGAGAGGGTTCTTGAGCATAGTTTGGGTCTGTGAGAGAAAATTGAAGAACTTTGTCTTGCCATCTTTGCTGAGCATGCGTTTCTTCAACGGAATTGTATGAACCTTTGAATTTTCAGTGTGCTTCTTTGCGGACAGCTTCTTTTGATGACGTTTCTTTTCGGTTCCATTGACTATCCATAGGAGCAATACACTCAAGACAAGAAAAATATAGATCCTCTTCATTTTTATCTTGTAATTAACTCTAAAGCAAATTTCAAGACACGATTTTCCTACTATCCTGACTAACCGTTCCGATCAACATAACGGATGACTCGTGCTAAAACTCTTTTTTTTTTTAATTATCGCATCTAAATCATTGAGTGTTACGACGACTCAAGATCAAGAGCATACAGCCTTTTTTTTTTTGGCTTTCATTCGTGACTTAAGGATACTAATGTACTTAGAGCGATTTTGCAGGCAGAAGAAGAAATTGAGACAAAATTAACAAAATAAAAATATTATTCTTGCAAACAGCACAAAATGGAAGGTACTTGCCCTGAGAATTTGAAGGGTCGAATTCAGACCTCTATCCTCCTCAGAAGTTTATACTCTACCATGCACGATCAGCCGCCTAACAAATTTGTCCACCCTGAACTCAACCATATCTCAGACTGAGATAACTAGCCAAGCAAACAAAGTAGAAGCGACGAAAAGTTGAGGCTTTTCGCCACCAAGAGGACACCTGCACTTTGAAGTAAAAAAAAATTAAAGAAACAAGCTGCATCTCAGCCTCATAGTTTATTTTGGGATGTTTTCGCCACTTTTCCCAAATGCTAGCTGCGTTTTAACTGGGTCTTTGATTGCCTCTGAGTGAGTGTTGGAACTTTCATATTCTGTATCATCCAAACTCTGAATTCTTAGGTTCATTGCTGTTGTAGGTTTTGGTGCCGTTTCTGTTCAACGTACTCGGTGGTTTCACAATTATTTTCAGAAATTTAGAAGCGTTTGAAAAATTGTTTCTCTTGCTCCCCTTTCATATTTTTCTCTACTTTCGTAATTTGCTGTAATACACCAAATACGCGATTGTTCTGTAAACGAATTTTATTACAAGAAAACTTCAGTCCATAGAAATCGAAAGTAAAGAAAAAGATTGGCGCATTTTCAAGAGGGTTTATATTGCGAGTATTGGTATGATTAGAGATCACACTAATTGGTTGTTAAAAGAGAACAAAAAGTCTCGACTTAAATCGGGGTGTAACTTATTGTTCTGAAAATTAGTCAGACATCTCGTCCCAAAACAGACGACGGGCGATATGCTAAAAATTAATTGGAGAAATGTATTAAACTGTTGGAGAAGCGAAATCTTAATGCTATCGCCACAACAAGGTCTATAGTAATACTCCTATCTAAGAAGCTAGAACACACATATATTCTTAAAAATATGTAATCGATCAGTCGATCAAATCAAAACAATAATAAACACAATGGACATACAGATGAACGAGCTTCCCATATCTCGATAGAACCTCAGAGCGGTTGATATTTTCTCTAAATTTCAAATATAATTGACCCAGCGAATTTGATCATATTAGATCAACTTATCAATTCAATGCACTAACCTGATTCACATCCAATTCAACGCTCAGAAACTCTAAAAATGAAATTTTTTATTTCCTGAGACTTTAACTCAAAGTAAATTCACTGTATGTATAATTCACTAACAAAATCGAATATATTCAAGAGTGTCCGTCCATACACAATGAATCAATTACTTGGAAAGTTTGTTGCTTCAACAAAGCCAGAGTCAGATAATGACAATTACTACTTCAGATATGTGTCACTCGATCTTTTCAGTTGGACGCGTATTGTTGACAAGATTAATATGGCAAGTTTCAATCCTAAAGACATCGAAAACAAGGTGCCTAAAGAAGAATACGAAAAAGTTCTTAGCCACATCCAGCAGACAACCAAAAGATTGAGACGAACTGCCGCTATGATAGTGTACCTCTGGCTCATTATAGCTTTCACACCACTGACAAATTTCTTGAGTGACACAGACTTGACTCCTCTCATTATTTTATCGTATGGTTTGATGAGCCTCCTCCTTCTTTTACCATTGGCGTTCTATTATTTGGTTTATGGACAGCGCGAGAACCTCGCAATGAAAACTAAGTTGGCCTTGGATGAGATGAATGATCGTGAATACAATCACCAAGGGGTCCATTGGAGCCTTACTGAGGATGGGAACTACATGCATCTTCAAATGAACTTCGCTCATTATAGACAGAAGAAAACTGATCAAACCGATCAGACATCTTTCCAAACGAAAACAAGCCAATATACCCCACCTTCTTTTGTGAAATCTTTTGATATTGAAGTCCCTGAGATTTTTAGCGAGGCTGACCAGAATATGCTGGACATTATCAGGGGAAAGAAAACCAAAAACCTTACAACTCCTCTGATCAAGGCTTAAAGTGTGTGTGTGTAAACATTTGTTGACTAAAACTTCACTGTATAGGAGAAGTGTACCTATTTATTGCCGCTAATTCTATAGGAAAAAATGTAAATTGTAGTTGATCTTCGTCTGAGAGAATATTCATGATATCATCATCGAGTTTATCGAAAAATCATCTTCAATTCTACATTTTTTTCGCCTTTGATAAGCTTTCCTCATTCCAATTATATTATCGAGTCGATGTCCTGAAAGCTTTCCTTCTTTTGTCGTGATTGGCTTACAATAAAGAGTTTTTAACTTGGTAATATTTACTCATATCTACCTAACATTTGTGAGCTCCATGGATTGCCTATTTAATAACTACCAAGCTACAATAAGAGCTATTCTTTAAGGCTAAGCAGAAGTGTTAACGTGAAAAGAAAGGCATGTTTCTAACTCAAAACCGAACGAATCTAATTAGATATCATATTTTATTTTTTCCCTTAAGCTCCTCTCCTCTAAATCGAATTCATTTGAACTTCGCGTATTATACATAACTATTAATGCAATGTGGGTCAAGTCATGGTTGATAGGCAGTAAAATTTTTTCATTGCGCTGAACATGCTCCCGGCTGTGCTTAAAAAAGCGCTCCTTTGAGACCTAAGTTCTCTTAGCTTGAGATGCGTTTTAAATGCACGATTCGACTGGATCAATTTTTGAAAAATAACTTGGGGTTGTCCTCGAAATCTCCAAAAAAAATAAAATAAAATAAATAATTCATTAACTTTCATTAGTCGGCAGACAGGGTAAGAGCAACAAGAAGGGTATTAAATGAAACATGATATCATTATAAAGATATACTACCTCTTAATTGAAACTCTTAGCAAAGAATTAAGCTAAAAACAAAGTGAGATTGCTATACGCTGTAATCATTGTATTAAAAAACATAAACATTCTACAAGCAATTGAAGAATACTAAAAAAATAAAGTTCTCTTCAAAGGTCCATCTTGCAATTCATTTTGTAATTATCCTTTGTTCCATATTTACCTTAATTGACGATATAATGATCAGCTCGTCGAAAATGGTTGATCCAATTCTCAAGGCATAGTGTGATATCAGTCTATTACTTTGGGTCCAGTTGCACAGAAGCTGAATCAAAATCCATGTCCATTTTCTCAGACTTGTCTACCAAGGAAGGTTTAAAAGATTCCTTATGAGGATAATCCTTAAGAGAATCGATTTCGAGAGGGGACTCTAGAGTCATTCCTTCACTCTCCATCACCATTAAACTATCATGGATTTTCGCTAAATTAAGGCTGAATTGGTCTTGACTATCTGAATTTGTGATATCGTCTCGATCTGACTCTTCGAAGGATAAGTCTTCTAATGAAATTGAAATGTCAATCAGGATTTGTTAAAAGAGTATTTCAATACCTTCTAATTGTGATTCAGCGAATTTTTTCTCTTTAATCTCAATCATCTTCCTGATGAGATGAGTATCCCAGGAATCTCCATTTTCCAAGTAACGCCCAATCTTTTTGGCTTCAGCTGTGATTTCTGATTCATTCTTCTTTAACAGATGGAGCCAACGTTTCTTGAGTCCTTTCTCAAATCTTCCTGGCACTTTCTTAGCAATTTCTGGCCATCTTCTCTCTCCTTCCAAAAGCGCGTTCAACAACTGCATATCCTCATGATGAGTCCAAAATTTATTCTTTGGAGTTGAGCACAGGTATTTTGTCCATCTTTCCCAGCACTGAACACTGTTTCTGACAAACTGTCCTCCGGATTTATAATACACCTCGAGTGCTATAAGGTGCCAGTGGGTAGGACCAGTCGCATTGACTATCTCCTGAAGTAGTTTGTCTTCTGGCGCTGACCAAGGAAGATTATACGATGGAGTTTTTATAACAGATTCCCATTTCCATTTCAATTGGTCTTCGCTTCTTCCAGGATAGATTGCAGCTAATTGTCTCCAAGCATTGTCGCTCTACGTTTTAAAAATGTAAACCATTAATGTGCGAAAAATTAAGAGGCATTACCAAATTCATATAGTCTTCGTTGTAAATCGCACAGCAGTAGATGACAAAAATGAAAAATAGAAGTGTCTCATCTTCACTCCAAAACTTCCTAGCTCGCTTCTGATTCATCGCGAACTTGAAAAATTGTTTCTCAAAGAGGTCTGAAACCTCCCTCGAATCCAAAGGAAGTTTTGATTTGATGTTGAGGTTCTTTTGGAAATAAACTCCATAGTGCTTCACTTCTTCTTCTTTGCTTTTTACAAGTCTCATGAAATTGTAAAATGCTCGTCGATATTGAGAAGTTTTGCTGAAAAAGTCTATTGAACCAGTCTCGCCATTTACGACAGAGCTTCGGTTCTTCTCATCATCGTAGCCTTCAATTGTGCCTCCTTGAGACTCATTTAAAGGGAGAGACGTAGACTTTGGCTTCTCAGTAAGAGCGGACCAGGCTACAAACAGATTTATTAGATTTTTTGTCATTTGA